>Ga0209181_10002243_pt1 | contig 32039 bp, 14 predicted proteins | sample MAT05_FD_187208 | JGI IMG/M metagenome (GOLD analysis project Ga0209181, IMG submission 187208) | Freshwater microbial communities from Lake Fryxell liftoff mats and glacier meltwater in Antarctica - MAT-05 (SPAdes) (version 2) | ecosystem: Environmental > Aquatic > Freshwater > Ice > Liftoff... | reverse complement strand
AAACCGACGCGAGCGGAAACGCCTCTTGGGTGGCTCCCACTTCGCTTTCCATCACCGAGACCGACCCGCAGGTGAGTTCCAGCACCACCAACCGAGTGCCTCGTTGGAGCGGCACGACACTGAGCGATGGAAGCATTTTTGACAATGGAACCAACGTAGGCATCGGCACCACCTCGCCCGGCCAGAAACTCGACGTGAGCGGCACCACCAAGACCACCAACCTGCAAATGACCAGCGGCGCCACCAACGGTTACGTTCTCCAAAGCGATGCCAGCGGCAATGCTTCCTGGGTGTCTTCTTCCTCCATCGCCACGGTGCAGACAAAAATCCAGGACGCAGACGCCGACACCAAAATTCAGACCGAAGAAAGCAGCGATGAAGACAAGATTCGCTTCGATCTGGGCGGCACTCAAAGGTGGTTGATGCAAAGCGCCCGCCTCGAACCCGACAACTCCGGACATTCGGTTTTTATCGGTGAAAGCGCAGGGGCGGCAGATGACCTCAACGAAAACTACAATGTGGGCGTGGGTTATAAAGCATTGACCTTGAACACTTCCGGCGCCGCGAATGTCGCCATAGGCCGGGAAGCGCTGGCTGCGAATACTTCTGGCAGCATCAATGTCGCCGTGGGCCGCTACGCCATGCAGAAGAATACCACCGGGCAGATCAACGTCGCTGTTGGCGATGGGTCTATGTTGAACAACCAAACCGGCAATTTTAACGCTGCTTTTGGATACGGGGCTTTATACAATAATATCTCCGGCAGCACAAATGTCGCCATGGGCAGCAACGCCCTGCATGACGCGACTGGCTCCGGCAATACCGCCCTTGGCATCCAGGCAGGCTACCATGCCACGGGCAGCGGCAACGTGTTCATCGGCACGGACGCCGGCACCGACGAAACGGGCGACGACAAACTTTACATTGACAACAGCGACACGGACAGCCCGCTCATCTGGGGCGATTTTTCTTCGAACTATGTGAATATCAATGGCAACCTGGGCGTAGGTACTACCACACCCACTCAGGCCAAACTGGTCGTGAACGGCAGCCAAAGCCTCAACCTCTCCTATGGCTACCTCAACGGCAGCGGCAACACGGGTGACGGGAGCGGCACGAACAACTACTCCATCTATGCCTCCTCCCGCATCGCAGCCACCGAATTCAACGCCTTCTCGGATGCGCGTATCAAAAAAGTACAGGGACGGAGCGATAGCCGCCGCGACCTGGAAACGCTGATGGGCATCCAAATAACAGACTATCGCCTGAAAGACAGCATCGCAAAAGGGAATACACCCTACAAAAAAGTGATCGCCCAACAGGTGGAGCAAATCTATCCACAGGCTGTCAGCACCATCACCGACGTAGTACCCGACATCTACCAACTGGCCGACATACAGGATGGGCGCATCGCCTTGACCAACACCTTGAAAGCAGGGGAGAAGGTGAAACTCATTTTTGGCGAACGTACCGAATTACTGGCCGTCACTTCTGCCGATGCAGCAGGTTTCTCCGTGAATCTACCGGATGAAGGCAAGGTATTCGTGTACGGCCGTGAAGTCAGCGATTTCCACACCGTGGACTATGAAGCACTTTCGATGCTCAATCTCTCGGCAACGCAGGAACTGTTGAAGATGATCAACCGCCAAAACGAAGCCATCCATCAGCAGAACGAGGCCATCAACACCCTGAAATCAGAGAATGAGGCGATGAAAGCCGCGAATGCCAGCCTGAAGGGTGATGTTCAACTCATCAAAGCAGCCCTGCAACTGAATGCAACCACGACGGAGCGATAGTAAATAGTTTTGAACCGATCCCCGTCCTGAGATTCACCGCCTTGGGGCGGGTGATAAAAAACGCTTTTTTATGAAAAAAATATTCCTATTCATAGCCACCTGGACCCTTGCTGTCGCGTCCGTATCCGCCCAACTGCACAATCAGGGCGCACAAATTGTCATCCAGTCCGGCGTCATCGTCAAGACAGATCTCGCTGTGCAGAACTCCAACGGCGGTATTCTGAACAACGAAGGCACACTGGTTACTTCACAAAGCCTGAACAATGCCACAACTGCCGTGCTGAATGGCAACGGCGCTGTTTTCGTCGGCAGCGACTGGTCCAACAGCGCCACGTTCACGCCGGGCAATACGGCCGTGACGTTCGACGAAAATACACCCGGTCTCATCAGTCCGGGTGGTCATGCCTTTAATGGTGTGACGCTCAACAAATCCGCCAACCGTTATTGTTACCTCGGCGCCCCGATGACAATCAATGGCGCATTGACTTTTCAAGCGGCCAACAATTACCTGGCGCTCGGCGCACATAACCTGACAGTCAACACGGTAGCAGGTGCGGCGTCCGACCGTTTCATCGTCACGAATGGCACGGGTCTGGCGACCAAAAATCTGACCGGTACCACATTCACCTTCCCGGTTGGCTATGGAACCGGGTTTGATGGCAGTACAGCTACGCCTGCCCGTTATGCACCCGTGACGCTGACCACACCTTTCAGTGTGACAGATCAACAGTTTCAGGCGGGCTACTACCGAATCAATCCGGGTGCAGCGAGTTTCCCGACGGGGGCGCCATTTCCCAGTGCTTCCTTGGCGGGCCTCTGCGGGGTCAGCACCACTGAATACTGGGATGTCAACGGAGCCGTACCGGCACAAATGACGCTGACCTGGGATGCGACCAGCAACATCAGCGCATTTCTCAACAACCTGAGTGACCTGCGGGTAGCCGGCTGGAACGGTAGCCAGTGGGTCAACCTCGGCCAGGCAGCCATCACTGGCGATTTGACTGCGGGTTCGATCACTTCCTCTTTGTTGACTCCCAATAATTACTCCGCCTATACCCTGGCCGGTGCTGGGCCATTGCCCACCATTGCCTGCCCGGCGGCCATTGTGAAGACAACGGACCTCAATCAATGCAGCACCGCCGTCACCTACGCTGCGGTGAGTTCCACCAGCATTTGCTCAAGCGCAACACCTACCCGCTTGAGTGGTTTGCCCAGTGGTTCGGCTTTCCCGGTCGGAGTGAACGTAGTGACCTGGCAAGCGACCAATACGGTGGGCAGTATGACGTGCTCGTTTACAGTCACCGTCAATGATGGTCAGAACCCCAGTATCGTGTGTCCGGCGAATATGACGCGCACTACCGCACTGAATCAGTGCAGTGCTGCGGTTACCTACGCCAACCCTTCATTTTCAGATAATTGTACAGGAGCGAGTATTCTGCGCACCGGTGGACAGGCCAGCGGTACAAGTTTCCCGAAAGGGGTGAACATGGTAAACTGGAAGGCTACGGACGCGGCAGGCAATTCCTCTGTCTGCGGATTCACGGTAACGGTAACAGACGGTCAGGTGCCGACGATCACTTGTCCTTCCAACCAGACAAAAACGACCGGTGCCAACCTGTGTACGGCTGTCGCAACGTACACAACTCCCGCATTTTCAGACAACTGCACGGGAGCGGCAGTTTCGCTTCAAAGTGGTCTTACCAGCGGCTCTATTTTTCAGAAAGGAACAAACACGATCATTTGGAGGGCAACCGACGGGGCTGGCCTGACGGTCATCTGCGCCTTTACGGTGACGGTAACAGACGGCCAGCAGCCCGCTATCATCTGTCCTGCCAATCAGACTAAAAGTACCGATCCGGGACAGTGCACTGCGGTGACTACTTATACAACCCCCACATTTTCAGACAACTGCACAGGAGGTTCAGCGGCCCTGTTCACCGGCCTTGCCAGCGGGTCGTCATTTCCGAAAGGGCTTACAACGGTCGTATGGAAAGCCACCGATGCAGTAGGGCTGACCCAGACCTGTTCTTTCCGCATTACAGTCAACGATACGCAGGCGCCTGCTATCGCTTGTCCATCCAATCAGGCAAAAACAACTGATTCCAATCTTTGCACGGCAGTAGCAACTTACGCAATCGCCACCTTTACAGATAACTGCACAGGAGCGTCGGTGGTAAAACTCAGCGGCCTCAACAGTGGATCGGCGTTTCCGAAAGGTGTCAGCAGCGTGGTATTCAAAGCCACGGATGCTGCGGGCAATCAATCGCTGTGTACCATGACCGTGACCGTGACGGATCCGCAAGTGCCGGGCATCACCTGCCCGTCGAACATTTCTGTGACAGGTACCGTCAGCAGTGGCATATGCAGTGCGACCGTGACTTATTCAAACCCTGCGGCGACGGACAATTGCGGCATTTTGTCGAACTTCCTGTTGAGCGGCCTGGCGAGCGGTTCGGTGTTCCCGCAAGGTGTGACCACCAACGTATGGAAAGCAACCGATAACGGCGGACTGACGGCCACCTGTGCGTTCACCGTGGCGGTAGGCTGCGGGACGGGAGCAGGTAGGGAGGAGTTGGCAGGGAGGAGTGAGCAGGGAGGAGTTGGCAGGGAGGAGTTGGAGGTGCCGGGAACGGAGAACCAACAACGAATAACCATGCACCTGACTCCCAATCCGGCCACTACACAAGTACAGATCACCCTGTCGGGTTCGGACGGCCAGGGTGGTGTGCTGATGGTATATGACGCAAATGGTCGGCTGGTGTGGAGGCACATACTCGTGCCAGGTGAGCAGACAGCCGTTCTGGAGGTCGATCGGGCGGAATTTGCGTCGGGAACGTATCAGGTATGCCTGCGCACGGAAACGGGACAAGTGACCCAAACCCTGGCCGTGACAAAATTGTAAAGTGCTGGACTGAGGACGTTGGACTGAGGATGTTGGACTTACAGGACCAGCCCGGTTGGTAATAAAGAGCGATGAACCGACAACTAAGGAACGGGCAAATAATAACTTGTAAATTTGATATGCTTTCTTTTCACCCAGATGACCCATCTTTTTGATTAAATAGCCCCACTATTCGCTCAAAAAGATAGCCCATCTGAGCAAAAACCAATCTATCTGAAACTTACAAGTTATTATTTGCCCGTTCCTAAGTACCTCTCCAAAATTAGTTTAGATTTTCTCGCAAAAGCGCAAAGACGCAAAATTTTGCTAGAGAACTCTTTGGTAACTATCCAGCCGCCCTGCTCCATCGGAGCAACATCTTTGTAGCATTAGAGGAATGGGCGGTCCTGTGTGCCGTAGGTACGCTATTTCGCACAGTAGATAGCGTACCTACGGCACGCAGGACTCCAATTTTGGCACTTCTACAAAGATAGCGTCCCCCTGGGACGAGTCGGCTGGATAGTTACACTCTTTGCGTCTTTGCGAGAAATTTTGCCTTCGTACTTACAATCTTTAAAAAACGGATATATCGAAATAGAGAAAAAAATCGGTAGATTTAAAATACTTTTGTGCACTTCTTTTTAATATAAAACTATCTCACGTATGAAAAGTGCTTCTACGTTTTTGCCCACCACGTCCCGGCAAAACAAAAAAAACACGCCCCCGGGTCGGGGCCTCTTTTTGTGGGTCGCCCTGTTTCTGCTGGCAACTGCCGCAGATGCACAGAACTACACCATCAATACATTGGGCAATGTCATCGACATTACGGATAATTCCAACAACTCTGATGTGCTTCTTGTCCTGGAAAATGGGGGGAGTATAGAGTTTAACGTTACCGTAAACCTTCGTACCTATTCCCTCAATGGAGGTGCTGTAACCAACATGCCTGCGGTTATCCCCCTGGCAAGCGTCAATTCCATCACCATCAATACTAAAGGTGGCAACGACAACGTCAATTTTGGTTTATTTACGCTGAATACATTGCCGAACCTCACGGTCAACGGCGGCACGGGCGATGATGCGGTTAGTTTCTTTGATGACATCACCTTCAAGGCTGGCGCTGCTCTCAACGTGGATTTGCAAGACGATGATGCTCCCGTAGGCATAGACAACGTGGTGATTTTGGCAAATGCCAACCTATTGCTTTCCGGCGCCGGTACCGCCACGGTGAAAGTAAGCAAAACCGTCGTCGTAAATGTAGGCGGCAGCCTGATCACCGAAAACGGCGCCCTGACAGTGGAAGCCAACCAGCAGGCAGTCGCTACCACTGGAGGATTTGTTGGAGTGACCGTGGACAGAGGCTTGTTGCAAGCAAATGGCGCTGGTAACATAACGGTCAAAGGAAAAGGAGGGGCTACCGGCAGCGCCTTCAATGCAGGTGTAAGTGTGAATGGATTGAATGCCAAGATTACGTCCACAGGAGGTAATGTAAGTGTGACCGGCGCAGGGGGCGGTACGGGCGCTTCTTTTGCCGATTTTGGCGTAGCGGTTCAGGCATCCGGATTGATTTCTACGGGAGTAAACGGTAGTTTGACCGTGACGGGTTTTGGGGGAACCAATTCCACGGGAAACAACAACGGAGGGGTCCTGGTGAACACGGGCGGGGCGATTGCCTCAAACAACGGAAATACCCTGGTTACCGGTATCGGTGGGGGCAAAACCAATGCCGTCGGCAATTATGGTGTTATTTTAAACGACGCTTCGTCTATTTCTGCAATTGGTACGGGTGCTGTGAGTGTTCTGGGAACAGGTGGAACAGCAGCCGGAGGCAATGACAACTATGGTGTTTATGTCAATAATACCAACTCAAAAATCACCTCTTCGGGCGGCAACGTAAATGTCACCGGTCAGGGCGGAGGAACCGGCGCGTTTTCCCTCTACAATTATGGCGTTTATGTAAATGCCGCCGCACAGATATCCTCAGGAGGCACGGGTCAGGTAACCGTTATGGGAACAGGAGGTGCTTCTGGTGGCAATTTCAGTTATGGCGTTTTTGTAGAGAAAGTAAACTCCACCATCACGTCTGCCGGAGGGAATGTAGGCGTCACCGGACAGGGTGGCGGATCGGGAAGTTCCATCAATAATTTCGGTGTGAACATAGAAACTTCAGCGGTTATTACTGCGGGAGGAAGCGGTACCGTAACCGTAAACGGTACAGGGGGCTCGTCAACCGGCAACTTCAATGCCGGTGTAGTGGTAAACAACGGAAATACCGGCATCACTTCCTCTGGCGGCAATGTGAGCGTTACAGGTGCGGGAGGTGGTACGGGCGCTTCTTCCAACAATGTAGGCGTGTATGTTTTAACCTCGAAGATAAGTCCCGGTGGCAATGGCACTTTAACTGTACTTGGAACAGGCGGAGCGGCCGGCGGTCTTTGCTATGGGGTTTGGGTCAGCGGAGCCACTGCGAGTATTACTTCCAATAACGGCAATGTGAGCATAACGGGAAATGCGGGCGGATCAGGTGGCGGAGCTTCCAATTTCGGTGTGCTGGCTGAAGCGGCTGCCACCATTACTGCGGGTGGAGCAGGTACGGTAACTGTAAACGGTCAAGGAGGGGCAAGCAGTGGAGGTACCAACCATGGGGTTACCATAAAAGGCACAAACACAAAAATCACTTCTTCCGGAGGCGCTGTGAATGTGACGGGTCAGGGAGGCAGTACGGTCGCATCTTTCCTCGATTTTGGCGTGAGTGTTGAATCCGCAGCTTCTATCACTTCAGGCGGGACGGGATTGGTGACCATAATGGGTACTGGTGGAGCGAGTGGCGGCGTCTTCAACTCGGGCGTAAGTGTCTCTGGCGCCGGTTCCACGATTACTTCTTCCGGAGGAAATGTAAATGTGACTGGTCTTGGAGGTGGCTCAGGCACTTCCGGAGCCAATATGGGTGTGGCGGTTCAGTCGGCTGGAGTGATTACCGTCGGAGGAAATGGCACTTTAAGTGTGACAGGCAACGGAGGAACCAATTCCACGGGAAGCAATAATGCAGGGATACTCGCAAATACAGGCGGATCGATTACCTCAAACAATGGAAATGTCACCGTCATTGGTCAGGGAGGGGGAAAAGGCGTCTCTGCCGGCAATTACGGCGTTTATGTAACCGCTGCTTCGACCATCTCCGCAGGTGGTACAGGAACCGTGAGCGTTCAAGGAACCGGAGGTTCAAATACAGTTGTGGGCGACGCTAACTATGGAGTTTTGATAGAAAATACAAACTCGAAGATCAGCTCTTCCGGTGGCAGTGTGAGCGTCACCGGACAAGGCGGCGGAAGTGGCGTCTCTGCTTACAATTACGGCGTTTATGTAAACAGTGCTGGTCTGATTTCTGCGGGCGGTGCAAGCAGCACCGTGCTGGTTCAGGGAACAGGCGGCGCTTCTGGCGGTAATTACAATTACGGCGTATTTGTAGAAAAGGCAAACTCTAAGATCAACTCTTCCGGAGGCAATGTGAGCGTCACCGGACAGGGCGGCGGATCGGGAAGTTCAACGAACAACATGGGTGTTTTTGTGGATGTATCGGGCACCATTACGGCGGGATTAAGCGGCACGGTCACCGTAAATGGCACAGGCGGCTTATCTGGCGGGGGCTTCAACGTGGGCGTTTTCAGTGGCACCAATGCAACGATTACTTCCTCGGGTGGCAATGTGAGTGTGACCGGTATGGGCGGCGGTTCGGGTACTTCCTCCAATAATTTGGGGGTGTATGTTTTTGGTGCAGGTAGCATTTCCGCCGGGGTAAACGGCACGGTCACTGTAAACGGTACTGGCGGGTCAACAGGCGGCACCGCCTACGGCGTAAATTTGAATGGAACAAATTCCCGTATCACCTCTTCTGGCGGCAATGTCAGCGTCGTCGGCAAGGGCGGCGGCGCGGCCGGTTTTGGCAACAACCACGGCGTGATCGCTGAACTGGCGGCCTCTATCTCTGCGGGAGGAACAGGCACTGTAAGTGTCGAGGGCACCGGCGGCGCGCCGGGAGGCGCGACCAATTATGGGGTATATTTGAAAGACGCAAGCACTGCAATCACCTCTTCCGGCGGCAATGTCGGCGTAACAGGCATAGAAGGCGGCGGAATCGGAATTTTCACCTCGACCAGCAGCAGCATAACCACCGCTGCCATTGGCGGGAATATTTCGCTGCTCGCAAATAGTATGGATATAGCGGCCACCAGTTCTGTCAGCACCAATGCCGGAGGCAGCACCACAATCCGACCCTATACCAACAATGTCCAGATTGATCTCGGAACGGCGTTGGATCCCATCGGAGGTCCGCTCGGCCTGTCCGATGCCGAACTTGACCGCATTACGACGGGTACACTCGCCATCGGCGACGCCAGCAGCGGCGCCATCACCGTCAGCGCTGGGATCACCCGTTCGGCCAGCACCGTCATCAATCTGACCACCAGCGGGGCCATCCACTTCAATGCCTCCGCGCTGAACTCCGCAGGCGGCCATGTCAACCTGGTCGCGCCCGGCGGAGTGAACCCTTCGGCTACAGGCATTGATGTCAGCATGGGCGGCACCGGCACCCTTGATTTTGCTGCGGGCGACGATTTGAATATTCCCATTAATGGTACCACCGTGGATGTCCAGTACCGTCAACTCAATGTGGTCGGCATGGTGGACATCACGGGTGTTGACCTCGTACTGAGCGGCGGACTTGCCCCTGTAGTCGGTCAAACTTTTATCATCGTTAACAACGATGGAGCGGACCCCATCATGGGCACTTTCAATGGGTTGGCTGAGGGCGCGACCCTCGTCAACTTCCTCGGCACTAATTTCAATGCTACCATCTCCTACATCGGTGGTACCGGCAACGATGCAGTGCTGACAGTGATTTGCTCTCTTCCCGCTTTCTCATCCTGCCCTGGCAATCAAACGGTTAATACTGATCCCGGTTTTTGCAGCGCAGTCGTGAACTACACGGCTACCGTCACAGGTGATCCTACACCGGTGTTCACCTACGCTTTCACCAGCGCTACGGTGGGCAGCGGCAGCGGCACGGGCAGCGGCTCCGCCTTCAACAAGGGCACCACGGGCGTGACCATTACAGCCACCAATAACTGTGGCGCACCCGCCTGTGCGTTCAGCGTAGTGGTATCTGATATGGAACCACCTACCGTGGCTTGCCCATCGGCAACGACCATCATTAATACCGACGCAGGTGCGTTCTGCTCCATCACCATCCCAAATTACGTCACAACGTTGACCCCAACCGACAACTGTCCCGGTGTCATCGCCGAGGCGCAGACCATTCCAGCGGGTTCTTACAGCACGGGAGTTTCTGACGGGGCGGTGATCACCGTGTATTACACCGCTACGGATGTGGCGAACAACACCAAAACATGCACCGTAGTCATTACGGTCAACGACGACGACGCGCCGACTTTCACCTGCCCAACTCCAACCCTGGTGCTCACCACGACAGGCGCCGCCAACTGCTCAGTGACCATCCCCGATCTGGTGGCTATGGTGACCGACGAAGCGGACAATTGCGCCCTGAAAACCCTCAATCCGGTGACACAGAGCATCGCTACAGGAGCCTACAATGGCGTTTCCGATGGAAGCACCATCCCCGTCGTGGTAACCGTGACGGACAACGCTACACCTGCCAACAGCACGACCTGCACGGTGACGTTCACGGTGAACGACGACGACGCGCCGACTTTCACCTGTCCAACTCCAACCCTGGTGCTCAACACGAACGGCGCCGCCAACTGCTCAGTGACCATCCCCGATCTGGTGGCTATGGTGACCGACGAAGCGGACAATTGCGCCCTGAAAACCCTCGATCCGGTGACACAGAGCATCGCTACAGGAGCCTACAATGGCGTTTCCGATGGAAGCACCATCCCCGTCGTGGTAACCGTGACGGACAATGCTACACCTGCCAACAGCACGACCTGCACGATAACGTTTACGGTGAACGACGACGACGCGCCGACTTTCACCTGTCCGACTCCAACCCTGGTACTCAACACGACCGGCGCCGCCAACTGCTCAGTGACCATCCCCGATCTGGTGGCTATGGTGACCGATGAGGCGGACAATTGCGCCCTGAAAACGACCAATCCGGTGACGCAGAGCATACCAGCAGGAACCTACAGCGGCGCCTCTCACGGCCAACCCATCCCGGTGATGGTAACCGTGACGGACAACGCTAACCCTGCCAACAGCATCACTTGTACCGTGACACTTACGGTCATTGACGACGACCTGCCGAGCATCGTCTGCCCGTCCAATATTTCGAAAAATACCGATCCGAACCAGTGCAGTGCAGTGGTAACTTATGCAAATCCCACATTTTCAGACAACTGTTCCGGAGCAAGTATCGTGCGTACAGGCGGCCTGGCCAGCGGTTCACAATTTCCGAGGGGGGTGAACATGGTGAACTGGAAAGCGACCGATGCAGCGGGCAATACAGCCATTTGCAACTTCACCGTCACCGTCAATGATGTCCAGGCGCCAACCATTACCTGCCCGCTCAACAGCAGCAAATTGACAGACCCCAACCTCTGCACGGCAGTAGTGACTTACAACACTCCAACAGTTACAGACAACTGTACAGGAGCCAGCGTCGTGCGTACGGGTGGCCTGGCCAGCGGCACGGCCTTCCCCAAAGGTCCGACGGTCGTCACGTGGAAAGCCACCGATGCGGGAGGGTTGATTGCTACCTGTTCTTTCACGGTCACGGTGAGTGACGGTCAGGCGCCTGCTATCACCTGCCCGGCTAACCAGACCAAAAATACAGATTTGAATCTTTGCACAGCAGTGACGACGTACACGACGCCTACTTTTATAGACAACTGCGCCGGCGGCTCTGTAGCGATCCTAAGCGGCTTGAGCAGTGGCGCGGCTTTCCCTAAGGGTCAGACGACGGTGGTGTGGCGGGCCACAGACGGCGCGGGACTGACCAAAACTTGTACGTTCCGGGTAACTGTAAACGATACGCAGGCTCCAGCCATCAACTGCCCGGCAAATCAGGTCAAAACCACCGAACCCAACCTTTGTACGGCTTCAGCGACTTATGCGAATGCAACCTTTACAGACAACTGTGCCGGTGGATCGGTCGTGAAACTCAGTGGCCTTAACAGCGGCTCGGCTTTTCCGAAGGGCGTCAACAGCGTGGTATTTAAAGCCACGGATGCCGCAGGCAACCAGGCGCTTTGTACGATGACAGTGACGGTGACAGATGCTCAATCGCCGGTGATCACTTGTCCGGCCAACATGGTCGTGACTGGAACGACCGAAAGTGGCATCTGCAGCGCAACGGTCGTTTATTCCAATCCAACAACGACGGACAATTGCGGGATTCTGTCGAGTTACCTGTTGAGCGGTCTGGCGAGTTATTCGGTGTTTCCGCAAGGCGTGACCACGAATGTTTGGAAAGCGACGGATCATGGTGGCTTGACAGCCACATGCGCATTTACGGTGACGGTGAATTGTGGAACCCAGCCTTCCGGCGTTGCGAGAGATTGGACAACTTTTTTAAAGTTGTCCAATCTGGATATTCGCCTGGCGCCTAACCCGGCGACGACTGAAGTACAGATCACTGTGGAAGGTTTGGAACAACAAGGCGCTGCCTTGACTGTGTTGGATGCACAGGGCAGGGTGGTGTGGCAGCAGAAGATACCTGCCGAACAAACCCGGGTAGTGCTGAATTGGGCCGATCGCTGGACAGCCGGGGTCTACCTGGTAGTCGTAAAATCTGACAGACAATCCGTGGCGAAACGGTTGGTGGTAGTGAAGCCCTGATCTGGCTGTGCGTTCATGTTTGCGAGAACGATAGATAGGGGGGATGTTTTTTGACTGGGTGTGAAAATGCCGTCGGTCAATAAACATCTCTCTATTTTTGCACAATGTATAAAAATTACTTGCTCACCATAACTGCGCTGGCCTTCCTGTTGCCCAATGTACTGGTGGAATGGGGCAAAAAAGGAATCTTCGATACTTGTCAGCAATTGGTCGTAGTCGTCAGCCCGCGCGCCAACAGCGTCAACGCACGGCTGTACAAGTTTGAAAAAACAGGGAAAAAGTGGCGACAGGTAGGAGCGGCTCACCCGGTCAACCTCGGCAAAAAAGGCCTTGCCTGGGGTAAAGGACTGCACAAGGCAAAACCGGGTCTCCAAAAAAAGGAAGGCGACAAAAGGTCGCCCGCCGGCATTTTTCGCTTTGGCACTGCCTTTGGCTATGCGGCTGCTGACACATTGTCCCTGAAACTCCCCTACATTCGGATCACCGGATCACAAATCTGCGTTGAAGACAGCGATTCGCGCTACTACAACCAATTGGTGGATACCACCCGCGTACAGCGGGATTGGGACACGCGGGAATCCATGTTGCGCAAAGACGAGCAGTACAAATGGGGCATTTTTGTCAGGCACAACCTGCCGCCCCAACCCGAAGGTGGATCCTGTATTTTTTTTCACCTGTGGCGGGCACCCGGCTCAGGCACCCTGGGGTGTACGGCCATGGCGGAAGAAAATATGCTGTCGCTGATGCAATGGCTGGATCCGCAGAAAGAACCCTTGCTGATGCAGATGACTGAATCATCCTACCGGGATTACCGGAAGAAATTTTCACTGCCGATATTGGTCTCCCCATAGGCTGTCTATCGCTTCCAAATTCCACCAACTCCTACATCCCACAACGCCCGGTTCAGCGCGGGCAAGTCCTTCTCCAACAGCTCGTTGGCTCGTGCTTTTAGCAGTACCCACTCCGCATCCAGATCTCGTTTCAAATCAAGCGACGGCTGGTTGACACGCGGCAGGTCGCTCTCCGTCTGGTTGAGCAGGAACATATAGTTGGCGGTGAACTTATTGGGAAAATTTTCCACGTCGTCATACGCTTTTGATTTGCGCTGCACCATCTGCTCGTCCCAAACTTTTAGATTTTCTGCCAATTTTTTGCCCTCGGTTTGGATGGTCTGATACTTCGCGTCGTCCTTCGGCAGGCTGCCGAGCAACTGTTCCAACTGTTCACGTTTGGCGGTCAGCGAGTTGATGAGGTCGTGCATTTCGGTCACTTTGGCCTCCATGTCGAGCATGGTGCGATGGTACTCGGCGTAGTCAACCGCAGTGGTTTGGTAGAGCGGATTGGACAGGATTTCGGCGGTGGTCGCGACTTGCTGCTTGCCCATTTTCAGGGTAAAACTATACCTGCCCGGCGCGGCTTTGTGGCCAGCAAAACTGTTTTCAAAATAGGTGCCCGGCACGGCACTCATGGTCGGGTAGCGCATGTCCCACACGAAGCGGTTGAGGCCGTTTTTCTTGGAGAGTGTTGGGGTTTCCGAAGGCCCGCCCTCCCACTCAGACGCGAGGCTGTCTTTTTTGGAACTGAAAGTGCGTACCAGGTTGCCTGCCACGTCTTTGATTTCTAAGGTCAAATCTTCGTCAGGCTTTTTACTTGCCTCCGTTTCAGTTTTAGGTAGGTGGTAATACAGAACGATGCCGTTAGCGGGGTTCACGCCTGCCGTTTTGCCCATGCCGTCGAAGTCCTCAACGGTCTTGTTCAGGGGACTGCCTCCGTTGACGAGGTAGGCGCTTTCGGGTTGAATGAGGGAAAAAGCAGGCCTGTCCGCCGAAGCCCCGGCGGAGGCGGGCGCATCTTTTTTGTATTGCTCCAGCACGTTGAGGTCGTCCAGAATCCAGAACGAGCGGCCTGAAGTGGCCGCAATCAGGTCATTTTTGTGAATTTTCAGGTCGGTGATGGGCGTGATGGGCAGATTCAGTTGAAACGGCGACCAGTTTTTACCCCCGTCAAATGAAATGAACAGCCCGATTTCGGTACCAGCAAACAGCAAGTCCTTCCGCGTTTCGTCCTCCCGGACAACCCGGGTGAAAGCGTTTTCGGGCAGCCCATTGGTGATTTTTGCCCAGGTTTTGCCGTAATCGGTGGTTTTCCAAAGACCCGGGGTGTGGTCGTTGAACTTGTAGCGCGTGGTGGCGATGTAAGCCGTCGCCTTGTCGTGGGGCGAGACTTCGATGGCATTTATGAGGCATTCTTGCAGCCCGGCAGGAGTCACGTTTTTCCAGTTTTTGCCGCCGTCGGTGGTCAGGTGTACCAGCCCGTCGTCGCTGCCGGTCCAAATCACGCCACGTTCCTGCGGCGATTCGAGGACGTAGGCGAGCGTTCCGTAGTTCTCTGCGCCGACGGCTTCGTTGGTGTATGGGCCGCCGCCTTTACCTTGTTTGTTCTGCTCGTTGCGCGTCAGGTCGGGCGATGCTTCCGTCCAGGTTTTGCCCATGTCGCTGGTTTTCAGCAGCATCTGTGCGCCGTGATAGTAGGTGTTCGGCTCGTGCTTCGACCAAATGATGGGTGCGTTCCAGTTGAAGCGGTACTTGCAGTCCTTCGCGTCGCGGCCCAGATATTGAATCGGCGCGGCCATGATGTTGGTGCCCGCGCTGGCTTTGGTATCCAGCACCTCGATGGTGCCCTGGTACGAGCCGCCCAAGACATAGCGCGGGTCGTCGGGGTTGAAGGCCAGAAATGCACTTTCGCCACCTGCTGAATACGTCCAACTGGCGGTGCCGATGCTGCGGCTGCCCAGTTCGCGGTGCGCGATGGATACGCTGCTGTTGTCCTGCTGTCCGCCATAGATGCGGTACGGGAACTGGTTGTCTACGTTGATGCGGTACATTTGGGCGGTCGGCATGTTGCTTTGCGGACTCCAGGTTTTCCCAAAATTGACCGAAACTGCTGCGCCGCCGTCGTTGGCAATCACCATATTGCGCGGGTTTTTCGGGTTGATCCAGAGGTCGTGGTAGTCGCCGTGCGTGCCGGAGAGTTCTTCCCAGTTTTTGCCGCCGTCGGTGGAGCGCAGGCCGGGCGCGCTCAGTACGTAGAGGGTCTGATCATCGGAGGGGTCGGTAAAAAGTTCGATGTAGTACCAAGCCCGCTGCACGAGGCGGTGGTCGTTGGTGATGCGCGACCAACTTTTGCCCGCGTTGTTGGACACGAACAAGCCGCCCGCTTCTTTTTCAGAATCGCCTTCAATCAGGGCGTACACTTTTTCGGAGTTGGAGCGGCAGACAGCAACGGCCATTTTGCCCATTTCCGTGGGCAGGCCTTCGGTCATTTTCTGCCAGGTTTCACCGCTGTCGGTGCTTTTGTACAGCCCGCTGCCTGCGCCGCCAGAGATGACTTTCCAGGGCAAACGGCCGTATTCGTTCATCGCGGCGTACAAAATGCGGGGGTTGTTCATGTCCATCGAGAGTTCAACGCAGCCGGTTTTGTCGTCTACGGCGAGGACGTGTCGCCACGTCGCGCCGCCGTCGGTGCTTTTGAAAATGCCGCGCTCCCTGTTTTTCCCGTACAGTGCGCCCTGTGCCGCCACCAGCAGCGTGTTCGGGTCGTTGGGGTGGACGCAGATGCGGGCGATGTGCCGGGTTTCCGTCAGCCCAATGTGCTTCCAGGTCTTGCCCGCGTCAGTAGATTTGTACACGCCGTCGCCAGAATGGGTCATCACGCCACGCACGGCGTGTTCGCCCATGCCGACATACACTACGTTGGGGTCGCTTTCCGCAATGGCCACCGCACCGACGGTACCTGTTTTGAAAAAACCATCCGAAATATTGCTCCAAGTGATGCCCAAGTCGTCGGTTTTCCAGAGGCCGCCGCCCGTAGTGCCCATATAGTAGGTGAACATATCGCCCGGCACACCCGTTGCGCACACCGACCGCCCGCCCCGGAACGGGCCGATGTTGCGCCATTTCAGGGGTTTGAAAACCGCGTTCAGGTCGCTGGCATCGGGGGCGGGTTTGGTTTGGGCGGCAAGGTGGGAGCTGAGGGCAGCGAGCAGGAGCAGCCCGCCTACGCCGAGGCTACGTCCGGTAAAGAGCATATCTTTTGTCATGTAGGCTGAAAATTTGATGAGGCAATGGTACGGCAAAACCTTCCTAAACCTCCATCAGCTCTCCATACATCTCCGCTTTCAGATTGATGATCTTTTCGCTGTGCAGGTAATCACTATAGCTCATGTTCTGATCAATCAGCCCGTTCGGAGTGATTTCGATGATGCGGTTGGCGACCGAATCCAGGATCTGATAGTCGTGGGAAGTAAAAATAATGTTGCCGATGAAGTCCTGCAAACCATTGTTCAGGGCCGTGATAGATTCCAGGTCCAGGTGGTTGGTTGGCTCGTCCATGATGAGAAAGTTCGGGTTGGCCAGCATGATCTTGGACATCATGCAGCGCACTTTTTCACCTCCGGATAACACGCCCGAGCGTTTGAACACTTCTTCGCCGCCGAACAACATGCGACCCAGGAAGCCGCGGATAAATCCCTCGTCCTTTTCCTTGGAATACTGGCGCAACCAGTCCATCAGGTTCATGTCCTGATCGCCGGTGAAGTACGTGCTGTTGTCGTTGGGCAGGTATTGGGGAGCGATGGTCTGGCCGTACTGGTACCGGCCTTCGAAGGCGGTATCTTCTCCGGCCAGGATATTGAACAAAGCCGTCACCGCTTGAGCATTGCGGCTGAGCACGGCAATTTTTTCGCCTTTGTTGAAGCGCAGGTAGAGATCTTTGAACAGGTATTCGCCGCTGTCGCCGCGTTTCGAAAGGTTGTCAATTTCCAGAATGACATCGCCGGGCTCCCGTTCCGGTCGGAAAGAAATATAGGGGTACTTGCGGCTGGAGACGCGAAATTCCTCCAGGTTCAACTTTTCCAGCGCCTTTTTGCGGCTGGTGGCTTGTCTCGATTTGGAAGCATTGGCCGAGAAACGGGCGATAAAGTCCATCATCTCCTGCCGTTTTTGCTCCACTTTTTTGTTCTTGTCGGCCATCTGGCGCGACATCAACTGGCTGGTCTCGTACCAGAACGTATAGTTGCCGGTGAACATCCGGATCTTGCTGAAGTCCACGTCCACGACATTGGTACACACCATGTCCAGGAAGTGGCGGTCGTGCGACACCACGATGACGATGTTCTGGTAATCCGCCAAAAACTCACAGAGCCAGTCGGAGGTTTCCGCATCCAGGTCGTTGGTCGGTTCGTCCATGAGCAGGATATCGGGCGCGCCGAACAGCGCTTGTGCGAGGAGCACTTTCACCCGCTGTGAACCGTCGAGGTCTTTCACCAACTTGTAGTGCAGTGATTCGTGCACCCCCAGGTTGCTGAGCAATTCCGCCGCATCGGTCTCCGCCATCCAGCCATTCATTTCGCCAAACTCGCCTTCGAGTTCCGCCGCCCGCATCGAGTCGGCTTCGGTCGCCAGGGGATTGTCGTAAATGGCATTTTTTTCTTTCATGATGTCATAGAGCAGTTTATGCCCCATGATCACGGTATCCAGTACCGGATATTCGTCGAACGCAAAGTGGTTTTGGCTGAGCACCGCCATCCGTTCGCCGGGCGTGATCTCCACATTGCCCAGCGTGCTTTCGATCTCGCCGGACAACACCTTGAGGAAGGTGGATTTGCCCGCGCCATTCGCGCCGATCACCCCGTAACAATTGCCTTTTACAAATTTTAGATTGACCTCGTCAAAGAGTACCCGCTTCCCAAATTGCACGGACACGTTGTTCACTGATAGCATGGCTGTTGTATGTTTTTTTAAAACGGGCGCAAAGGTAGGTGTTTGGAAGGGGATGAGCATGTCCGGGAAGTTAAGGAAATGCTATCAATGCGAAATCTGGGAGTGGCGGTCTTCAATCCCTAGTGCCGCGTACAGTCACTCCGATTCACATGTTGATCATTCACCCCACATGCGGGGCCTTACACCCCTCTGCAAGCAACAATCGTTTTTCACGGGTATAAGGAACGCGGCACCAATAACTTAGTCATTTGATGCCACCCTTTGTTCCATCATACGGCCCCTATTTTTCTTTAAATAGCCCCACTATTCGCAGAAAAATAGTGTTGTCTGATGAAAAAATGGTTGACCTAAAATGACTAAGTTATTGGTGCCGCGTTCCTAAACAAACAAATTATGAAAAATATGGAGAATTCAAATATTAAGCGAGGCGGCGTCGGTGCCAATCCAACCAACGAGCCTACCCATCCGATGACACAGTACGCCGGAGACAATTACAACCGGTCGCAGTACAACCGGCCAGTCCAACAACCGGAAGACGTCAAAATTTTTCCATCGGATGAACAGCCATCGGACAGCACTGTACTCGGAATGTCTGATGCTCCATCCGGATGGATGGGCATTATCCGAAAATTTGCTTCAAAACTTTCGGATTCCAAGTACGGATATTGGCTACCCCTGTTGTTCCTCAACCGGACCAATGTGGTGGAAGGCATTGCAGATGTTGTCCGCTTTGCCCGTAACATCCGACAGCATCTTTGAATGGATTGCCAGGATCGGGAAATAAGAATCCATCAGGAATAAATCGCCAGGATGTGTTATTCGGAAATTCAATATAGGTGCCGTCCAGAAGTTTGCCGAGTTCCGAGATGTCAAAGCCGGTCACCGAACCGCTCTTATTGATGTCGGCAGCAATCAATCCCCAGGGCGTTGGAAGTTGTTGCAGACCTGCATAGTGCTTGCCAATCAAATCCAGATCGGTTTGGTCAATGCCGCCCAATGGATCGTCATCGCTAAAAACAAAGACTAATCCGTTAGAACCCGGGTCCCACCCCGAAAACTCCAGGATCTTGCACCCAGCCGAATCGGTCATAATTTCATGGAATGAGCCGACAGTGACCTTAAAATTGGTGATAGGTTTATCGTTGCAATATCGCACACCACAAACCGTGATGCGCCCATCCCTAGGGCCACAATATTGGTATGTATTAGCAATGTTTACGGAGGAAATACAAGATTGTATGTTTCCCGAAGGATCCCGAACCCAAAGTTCTACCACGTTATTGCCCACTTCGTTGCAGTTGAAGGTGATTCTGGTTTGCGCAAAACCCTGGTTGTCCAGCGGGAAACCTGTTCCCATTCCAACCTTGCGGACACCGATTTGAAGTTTGCTGTTGGGCCAATAGTTGTCTTTTAGTGCGGCCAGAAAATCAGAAGCCCAAAGCGTTGCTTCACCTGTTGGTTGAATACTGAATTGAAATCCGCCAGCTGCACACACCGGAACAGGCTTCCCGCAATCCTTCACCACCACCTGATATTCACACACCGCCTCTTCGCCTGCGGCATTTTTTACCGTCCACCGGATGCGGTGCGTTCCATAGGGCAGTTGCAGAATTGCGCCACCGACCAATGAGGCTGCTGACCGCCACCGCATCCGTGCCGTGGTCATGCCGCCAGCGGTCTTGGTCTCTATCGCAAATTTGTAGCGGAACAACGCCTGCACAGGCCGTTGATCGAACATACGAGCCTCGCCGCCAGTATAGTCGGGGTTGTTGGCATTTCCAAACCGCACCATACCGGCACTGGGCGGTTGCTGGCTGTTCACGACGGTCTCTTGTGTGCCGTTCTGATCAAGATCCAGGAACAAGAGGTAACTGACCGTCAAAGGACTGCCACAGAGGCTTGTGGCCATTGACCATTGACTTTTGACCATTGACTTTTGACTTTTGACCATTGACGACCTTAGACCCGAGCATTTGTCAAAAGTCAATGGTCAAAAGTCAAAAGTCAAAAGTCAACAGTCAACAATCAACAGTCATTCCCTCCATACCAGCACCCGAAGCGTCATCCGGTCGCGGACGACCCGGCCTACCAACCAGTCATAGTCGGAATTGCTGAAGTCGTGCATATTGTTCATGCCGTGGGAGTAGACGAATTCCGGTTGAAACCGCCATTTATTCTTGCCGATTTCTACGCCCAGCCCAATATCAATGGCGAACCGTTCGCGCAGCAACAACAAATGGTGGGTGGCGGGCGAAGCAAAATTGGCCGATACCCGTCCGCCGAACAGAAACGAGGCGCGCAATGGGAACGGTTCGTGGGTACGATTGGTGACTACAAAATGCAGCGGCAACTCTACATCTATGAATTCATAGCGAACGGTGCCATGAGGCCGAAAAAGCACTGTATTTTGCACCCGATTGAGTGCCAGGCCCTGTCGGATGGCCAGCATTGGAAGCAATTGCCAGCGCCCGAAGCCGCCGATGCTGATCCCGTTTCCCAGTCTGTCGCTCAGCACAGCGGTTTGTTCGGGCTCCAAACCATCCAGCGTCTGGATACCCAGCAACTGCGCTTCAAAACCGATCACACCGCCCAGAACAAAACGTTTGGGTGGTGACTGGCCAAACATTGGCAACGTCAGCAGAAACAATAAAGGAGGTAGCAGATTTTTCATAAAAAGTGGCTTCGAAATGACAACATATCCCCTGATTCTGATTCGTGCTGCCGGGTTGCCTTTCGAGACCGTTGAGCCGTTGCGCGGTCATTTCTCCGAGATGTTTCGCACGCTGGATGCCGGGAGCAAACAAGAGGCTGTACTCCGGGAGGCCCTGCTGCAATCCATGGATGATGCGCTGGCGACCCTTCCCGAATCACCCCTCCGCACCACGATTTACAATGCGCGCCGCGATGCCTACAACCACCGGGATGCGGCTTTTCAGCGGTCTATGCGAAGGCTGTCAACAACCGGTTTTGACCAGTCGCTCCTTGCCGGGATGTGGAAAGCAATGAGCGACTGGCTCCAAAAAAAAGAGGAAAAAAGCGAGGTCGAACAGGCCATCCGACAAGAATACACCGCTGCTACCCAGCAGGCCCTGCTACAACTGCAACGCCTGGCGGCCAACAGCGATCCCATCCGCCGGACCTTGTTGTTCGCCAGCCATGATTTACTCGATGCACTGCCCGATTTTATCCAAACGCCGCTGACTGAGTTTGCCCGCAAAGAACGGAGCACGGCTTTTTCGCTGGCCGAATACCTCTGCCGTGCTGCGTTCAAGACATCGCCGTTCAGCCGGCTCACCACCGTGGCGTTGTGGCGCTGGGCCGACCCTGATGCCGCTGTGAGGGAGATGGAATACAGCGGGATTTTTTCCGGCTCCAAAGCCATTGTCACGCCCAATGTCGCATTATTGCCCCTGCTTTACGAAGTGCTGCTCTGCGAACCTGCTTTTTTTCGTTCGCTGTCGGTGTCGCTCAACCCGACTTTTCGGACGGGGTCCTTGTCTTCATCCACCGAAAAGGACTTCAATTGGCTCTACTTTGATGGCGAGCGCGAGTCCTTTCAGCAAATGCCCGCCAATGCCGTATCTGAGTTGGTTGTCCATACTTTGCTCGATCATGGCGGTAAAATGCCTTTTGTTGGTCTGCTGGCTGTTTTAGAAAACGCGGTGGAGGCCGATCCGGGGCAATTGCAAGCGCTGGTTGTTGAGTTGATTGACTGGGGACTGCTTGAATGGGGGCTCCCGGAACCCGGCCTTTCTCCGGGCTGGTGCGGCAGCCTTTACCAATACCTCGGCTATTTGCCTTCTGCTCCGGTGTTGACCGATACCGCTTTCCTGCTGCAATGGTTGCGCACGGCGGCACGCGTGTTGCCGCACCAACCGTTGGGGGAAGCACAGGAGACCCAGCGCGAGGCAGCCCATCAGGTCAATACTTTTTTCAAAAAATACGGGGTTCAAGCCGGGGCGAACCTGCCCTTTTTTACGGGACAACAGATTTTTTTTGAAGACGTGGAGCGGTCTGTACAAACAGACGTGCCGAAAGCGGCGGTGGAACGCATCGTCGCTGAATTGAGGGAATGCTGGCAGCAGAAATTACTGCACACATTGCCGCCGTTTCGGGCGCGACTTTTTGCTTTTGCCCAAAAGATGTTGGCTGCCGAAGGAGATGTACTGGATTTTCTTGCGTTCAGCCAACAGTTTTTGCAGCAACCAAGGGAAGAAATGGACGATCCACAGATTGCGGCTCCCCGCTACACCGGCAAAATAGGCGCTCTCCTTCAGATTTTTCAGGAAAACGGGGGGTATCGGGCGGTGGTCAACGCGCTGTTTCCCGGAGGTGGCAAACTCTTCGCGCGGTGGCTGCACCTGCTTCCAACAGATGCGCGGGATGTGGTGGAAAAGTGGGGCCTGAGTGCCCCGTTCCCGGCCCAAGGCTGGTCGAACGCCAATTTTCAACCGTCGGCATTGCCCATTGTCCTGCAAGTCCCGGGTGGCCGGATGTCGCCAGTATCCGGCGGGGAGGCGGTGCCGTTGTCCGAATGTGGGGTCAGGCTCAATGCCGCCGGAATGCCTCAACTCGTTCACCGCCCGACCGGTCTATCTATCCAATGCACCGACCTGGGGCTTGAGTCGCCTGATACCTACCCACCCGTCATGCAGGTGCTCTGGCATCTGACGGTCCCCTATGTATCCAAAGAGGCGCTTTTGCCCGAATCCACCGGGCGGATCGAGCAGATCTGGGGAGGGCGATATCCAAGGGTAGAGCGGGAGTCGCTGGTGTTGCGGCGACAGATCTGGGAAGTGCGGCCTGAAATATGGCGCGATGTATGGGCTGCAAAGACAACCCTGGAGTCGGATTTTTTCCTGCGCGTTCGACCTGCACTGGTGGCGATGGAGCTGCCTTCGCGCTTTTTTGCCCGGTTTTCCGGACAGCGCGATAAGCCGCTTTTCCTTGATTATGACAGTCCGCTGTTGATGTCTTTGTTTGCAAAAATGCTTCGGCGAGGTGCAGGCAACCTGTTATTGACAGAAATGCTTCCTGTGCCCGATCAATATGTGGCCAACTGCGATGGAATGGGAAGTGCGGCGGAATTCGTGATTGAAATGGAAGTGTAAAAACAGATCCAGGAGGACAAGATTTGGATTCAAGGCTGTGAAGAAGTGCACATATTTTTCGTTTTTAAAATTTCCTCTTAACCTTGCACCAAAAATTAAACAAAACAAGTTTCTGTAAATGAGATTGTTGAGCAACTAGGAGCGCTCTTTTTGTGCAATACAATACTGCCCAACAAACACATTTTCGCATCACACAACCACGATTTCAAGTATGAGAAACCCATTTTTATTGCTCGCCTTCACTTTATCTCCCTTCCTGCTGTCGGCGCAGCCGCCGGTTTATCTGATGTTTACGCAGGATTGTGTGGATCAATTGGAATACCGCGCGGCCTATGGGGCTGTCACAACCCTGATTTATTCAGTACACCCAACGACGGATGCCCAGTTTTTTCTGACAGCCGGCGTGTCGGGTATCACCTCACCAACCAAGCCGGAAGGAGCGCGTACCTGCTACGAATTCACCATAAATGATGCTTTCGCCGACGTGATCAATAAAGGCACCCGGCAGGTCTATATGGTGCATCAGGCTTCCAATGGCTATATGCTCATGCCCATCATCGCTTGTACACAAGTGACCCGTTATGGTGCTGTGTATCAGTTCCGTGCGCCCAATTATGGCTTTGCGGTTGATACCAGCAACCTGGTGAACGAGCAAAACCTCGCCGCTCCCAACTCTTCTTCTTACATCTATTTCAACGGCATCAAGTTCCGCGATTGTTACAACCAATATTCGTTTCGCCGGGTACCTGCCACTGCCAACATGGAGCGCGCAGATTTTGACTTCATCGCAGGCGTGGGCATTACCTCCGATAAAACAGGCAAAACGGCCAGCGATGCGGAATCCAATTGGATGCGGCTGACAAAAGTGAACGGCGTGGCTTTGGATGATTACATCACCAATGCCTGCAAGAACAAGACGAGGACACCGCCTGCGTCCACCGTCACCAAGTGGTCGGGTGAAGCCAAATACGGTCCCGCCAACCCCTATGAAATGGACAAGGAAACCGCTTCCATACTGGTTGGGCCACCGCAACCCCTCACCAATTCTTCGAACAGTCCGTTGCCGGTAGAATGTACAGAGGCGCCCGGCTATGGTTACCACCTCGTGATGCCGGGCGAATCCCTCAACGCCATCGCCCGCAGTTACCGGGTGGATGTAAAGGACCTGGTGAAATGGAATAAAATCAAGAACGCCAACAAATTGGCGGTCTGCCAGAAGGTGTGGTTGATGAAGCCAATGGCAGGATCTAACATGGTTTCTATGCGCAAAGACGCAGTGTCGGCGCCAGCCCCCGTAGCGCACTCAACTCCTGCTGCTGAGTACTATGCCGGGCCAACCGTAGTGCGCCAGGATTACCTGTGGAACCAGCAGGCGAAACAGCCTCAGGCTTATTCCAATGGCAATGTAGCACCTGTCGTGCCCAGTTCGGCCAATAGTGGTTATATCTCTCCGGTGGTGTACAGCACGACCAGCTCTACACCCGCTGGCAATGCGCCTACCGTGGTTCGTCCTCCCCAACCTTTTACCCATACGGTAAGAGCAGGCGAAACGGTGTCGGGCATCTCCCGCTATTATGGCATCTCGGAAGAATGTATGCGCTATCAGAACAGCATGGCTGCAACGGGCGACGTCATTATTTACCCCAACCAGGTGCTGACGATTTCGATGTGCCAGCCGGGTACGATGCCCACTGTTCCTACGCCGACACCCACTCAATACAATTACAATCCACCGACTCCGATTGCTGCTCCTGCCATCAATCCCAACTACATCTACAACCAGCAGACGAAACAGTACGAATACAACCCGCGCAGCAACGGCGCCAATTATATTTACAACCCGGCCACCGGACTGTACGACTATAAAGAACCGGAAATTCAGACAGTGCGACCGGGCGCATTTTTAGAGGGAACCCCCAATCCGCAACAACCTGCTCAGTACAACGCGCCGCAGCCGACTCCCTTTCCGGAATTCAATGACCGTCCTGATGTGTTTGATGAAACCACGCCCGTCAACGGCGGCAATGCGCCTGATTTCACGTCCAAAGGGAATTCCGTTACCCCTGCTACCAAGTATTACACCGAACACGTGGTACAACAAGGGGAAAACCTGCGAGCCGTTGCCATGAAGTTTAACATCAGCGAGGCTGAATTGCGTCAACTCAACAGCCTTGCAGACAGCGAATCGGTGATGCCAGGCAAGCGACTGGTGGTGCCGAGGTTGTGATTGAATGTGGTCAATGAGATCAATGTGAGGGACGTGGTGAATCATACAGAGCGGGGCTTTCGGCAGGGTCGAAAGCCCCGCTTTGTGTTTTGGCGGGTCATCTTTGTAAAGTGCAAACGCATTTAGGAACGGGCAAATAATAAATTGTAAGTTTCAGATAGATTGGTTTTTGCTCAGATGGGCTATCTTTTTGAGCGAATAGTGGGGCTATTTAAAGAAAAATAGGGGCCGTATGATGGAACAAAGGGTGGCATCAAATGACTAAGTTATTGGTGCCGCGTTCCTAAAACCCTTTCAAGGTTTTGATGCGGTTGTCCGGAAATAGAGATGCCATGGATAACCAATGAGTGGTGTTCTTTGGCATACAAAATCTAAAGCCCAAAGTCCAACGTCTGTCATCATCCAGCGCGCCCCTCACATTGACCACATTTAATCACATTGATCTCATTGACCATATTTTAAAAGGTTTCTTCCAGGATCACAAACCCTTCCTCAAACGGTTGCAACTGGCTTTTTAACTCCTCAATAAACGCATCCCCGTATTTCAGCACATAGGGCATAAAATTATCCGTTCGTTCCTGTAAACCGCCATTGGGAAAGAATTTTTCCTTACCCGCCCGGATTTGATTGATTACCACCTCGTGCTTTTGTTTTTCCGCTCGGACCAGCCGTCCCTGCCATTGTTCGAGGCTTCCGACTGCTTTCACCTCGTCGGCGCGGGCGGCTTTTTCGAGGGTCGGGTCAACGGCGGTCGCTTTGGCGGCGATGCGGTCGAATATCTTTTTTAAATCGTTGATTTCCAGTTCCAGGCTCACTTCCCCGGAGGCATTTTTTTCGATGAAATCGCGCACCAGTGCATCGGTGTCTCCAAAAAACTGGGTGGAAGTAAAACCGAACTTGGATAATTTTTTCCCGGCCTCCCGGTCGAGCCAGAGTACCGAGTTCCGGCGTACCAACATCGGATATTGCACCCCGAAATAGCGGAACTGTGCCTGGCGCTCCAGCCAATAGGCGAGTTCACCGCCGCCGCCGACATAGGCCATGTTGGGCAGGATGGTTTCCTGGAACAGCGGACGCAATAGGACGTTGGGACTAAAATGCTCTGGGTGCGCCTCCAACTCAGCCAAAATTTCCGCTTCAGTAAATTCAAGTTGTATATTCAGAACTTTGTATCGGGCCTGGGGGAGGGTAGGAGTGTCGAGCACAATTCGCTCGCGCAGTCCCGCCTTCATGTAGAACAGGTTGATCTGCCGGGGCGCAGCCTGTGTTTTAAATCCCGCAGCGTTGAGTTCGGCAATGGTCTGCTGGACGATCTTGAACGAAGCCTGTTCCAGCAACTCGGCTTTCATGATCGGGACGAAATGCCGTTTGAGTCTGGCATCGTTCATGTCTAATACCACCAGGCCGTAGCGACCAAACAAATCATGGAGCATGGCCCGGGTCGCATCGGCGAGCGTGGGCGCCAGGGTATAAGCGCGTTCCACGCGGTCAAACAAACGCTGTGCGGTTTCGCTTTCGCCCAGCAGGCCCTTCAACTCCGCCAATACAGGCGCGAGGCTGGCCGTTTTCATACTACCGACGGAGCCGGTTTCGGGGGAGTCCCAGGTCAGTTTTTTGCCAAACAAATGGATCGTATTCAACTCGGCCAGGTCGTGGTCTTCACTGCCCAGCACGAAGACCGGAACGATGCGGCGATTTTTGGTTTTGGCTTGTACGGCCTCTGCCAGGTTGATGGTGGTCAGCGCTTTATACAAAAAGTAAAGCGGCCCCAGAAAAACGCTGGGCTGGTGAGCAGTGGTGACGGTGAACGTATCATCGCCGAGTAATGCCTCGATGTTCGACTGTACGGCAGCGGTTTCGGGGAGGGTACGGTATTGATCGCGCAACACCGCCACCAGGTCGGCACGGGGATATTTGGAGCGTTCTTTGTTCAGCAGTATTTCCTCAAAAGCATCCAGGCGTGGTGCATACTGGTAAAATGGTTTCAACCGGGTATCCTGAGTAACATAGGCTATATCGGATTTGGAAAGTTGAGGGACTTCCGAATAGGGAAGGAGGGTCTTGTTCATGATGTGCAGGATTTCAAATAGGTTGACCCGGGCGGTTGGTTTGAAAAAGCAAGCGTAACAACAATCTGCCGGATGGGTTTGGCGAAGCGGCAGAAGTTTTCAGTTATTTGTCCGGAACGCGAAGTTTCCATTTCTAGCAAAGGCGCAAAGGCGCAAAGTTTTCTTCCTAGGGTTATAAAGCGGCAGAGCCAGTATTTCGGTGCGCTGCACCTGCTTGCACCTACTCTCAGATTGTAATACTTTGCGCCTTTGCGAGAAAATTTTTACCATGCAAAACGATTCGATCCTAAGCTTGCTCGAACGCCATACATCTGCATTCGACGAAGAAAAACTATACCAGCAACTTACCCTCGACCTCGTCTGCCAGCATCCTGAAGACTGGTGGCGGCGCAGTCTGTTGCAGGGCCACCTCACCGGCTCGGCCTGGGTACTCAACCCCGATCGGACCAAAGCACTGCTCATTCATCATCGTGCGCTCGACAAGTGGTTTCAGCCGGGTGGTCATGCGGAAGATTCGGACGAATCACTGCTCGAAACGGCCCGCCGCGAAGCACAGGAAGAGTGCGGACTGGACCGGTTGATCCTGCTTTCGGATGCGATTTTCGACCTGGATATTCACCAGATTCCGGCCAAAAAAGAAGTGGGTGCGCATTTGCACTACGATGTCCGGTTTTTGTTTCAGGCGGAGAATGAAATGTTTAACGAAGATCTGGCTGAAGTTAAAGCCGTGCAATGGGTTCCAGTGACCCAACTGATGCTGCAAGACCTGCAACAATCTGTTCGACGCATGGTGCTAAAAACTGGAACTTACGTTTACTAAACTTAAAAAGTTTAGTGTAACTATCCAGCCGCCCTGCTCCATCGGAGCAACATCTTTGTAGCATCAGAGTAATGGGCGGTCCTGCGTGCCGTAGGTACGCTATTTCGCACAGTAGATAGCGTACCCACGGAACGCAGGACTCCAATTTTGGCACTTCTACAAAGATAGCGTCCCGCTGGGACGAGTCGGCTGGATAGTTACTACAAATCAATTTTTTGAATTATTTGAAGCACTTTTCAAATACACCCTTGCAAACTCCACCCAGTCCTTTGCATCTGCTCCCGGCTCCACCTGTGGCTGGATGCCCACGTTGTCAATGCCTTGTCCTGCTTCTATCCGGTTGGAGCGTGAAGTCGCCCAGCCGAGCGTCCATTTTTGGCAGGGGTACTGCATGAAGTGCATGTTGCCATAGTCGAGCACTCCGAAGGTGGCGGAGCCGATCAGCGTCACTTTTTTGCTCTGCACGGCGGCCAGTACGAACTGTTCGCAACTGCTGGCGCACCGTCCATTCACCAATACCGCGACTTTCTGGGGGTAGGGCATCACCTGCTTCATCTTTCGGGTCGAATTTTTTCCCTTCAAAAACACCCCTGAATGACGGCGCATTTTCTTTTCCGTCTTTTTGGCATACATCCGGGTGCTGGTGGGGTAGTTTTTGTCGTGCTGCATCAACTTGTATTTGTCTGCATTGTCCTGGGTCGCCCAACGCTGCGTACCCATCACCTGGATCGGGTTGGTGTACAGATAAGGCAGCACTTTGGAATAACTGATATCGCTGCCACCGCCGTTGTTGCGCACATCTACAATCAGGTTAGGCATGGAGGCTAACAGGCTTTTGTTGGCAGCGAGCAGGCTGTCGGTAATATGGCGCAGTTCGTGGTTGAAGGTGGGGATGCGGAGCAGCAGCGTCTGCTCATCGAGTTTTTTGAGTTCAAATTTACTGGAAGGTACGCCCCCTGCCGGATCGAAGGGCGACTGGAAATTTGCCATCGCTTCATCGCCGACGGCTTCCGGGTATTCTTTCCGCCAAAGCCCAAGTGTACTGATGGTCAGCACTTTGCCATCGGTAAATGCCTTTTGAACATTGCGCGAGTGGTCTCGCATGAAATAATCGGCTTTAAATATTTTACCATCGGGCAGGCTCAGGTTGAACTTGATCTGTCCTGGCATCCACCAGATGCTGTCGGCTTTCAGGATGACGGCTGCATAGCCTCCTACTTGATTGGAACCAACGGGCACCGAGACAATCGCCACCCGGTAAGTGCCTTCTGTATTCCGCCAAATGCCCTCAATGGGCATCGTTTTTTCTGCTTTTTTGTCAAAAATCTGCTTCGCTTGCGCTTCGGTCAAAGCGATCTGCGGCTCGTTTGCAAAACGCGCCCGGACCTCTTCAGGCTTGGTGGGCGCGGTCGGAATGCTGCTACCTTTGTTCGAGATTTGCAGGTGGCCGTCTTTAAAAAAACCGAGCCACGCCCCCATGATCCGCAGGCAGGCCGTGTCGGCAGCCTGTTCGGTTTGCCGGGAAAGTTCTTGGGTCAGTACATCCAGCGCAGGCCGGGTTTGCGGGTTGACTTTATCCTGATAGCCAGCATAGTTGTTCGTGATTTTTTGCCGCATCCAGTCGAAGTTTTCACGGCAGGAACAGGCGGGGCTGTTGTCAGCCGGGGGTTGAGCCGGGAGGGGAACGAATGCAAGAAAAAACAGCAGGGAGATAAGCAGGGTGTGTTTCATGAGTATGCGGCTTGCCAAAACCTTCTTTGTGGTTGAAAAAGCACAACGTGTTGATGGTTAACACTTTGCACCTCTGCGCCTTTGCGAGAAATTTACATTTAAAGCAACTTTTTCAATTCCGTCACGATGTCCATATACGCCGCATCAGGGGTTGCAAAATCCGAAACGGTGCGACCCTGACTGGGCAGCGACCGCAGTTTTTCCAGTCCGGTGCCTTCAAAATCGGCCTTGCCGATGCGGATGGGAATGATGCGCCGCCCCGATTCGTAGGCGCTGAACAACATGCCGAACCAATCCGTAGAGTTCAACAAATCCACCGTCACCAATGCCAGAATATAGTCCGCTTCCGACAGTTCGCGTTCGGCATCCGCTACCACGTTGGTGCCGCCCAGGCCTTCATGGACATTGTACACCCTGATCTTTTTGGTGATCTTCAGGATATTGAGGTGTTTATTGAGCAGCTTGCACTGCGCGTCGTCGGCGATGTCGTAGAGGACGATGAATTTGACGGGTTGTTTGGTCGGGGGTTGGGGGTCGGGGGTCGGGGGTTGTTGGTTGGGGTTGTTTGGTTGGGGGTTGTTGGTTGTTGGTTGAGGTTTTTCGGTTGCCTGTTGGCTGGTATTCAGTCCACTGTTCATGGACTCCTGTCCGCTGCTTTTGGTCGTGGGTGCACCAGCAGTGCTGCCATTTAGAAAGCCGAAAATATCGCGAAACAGGATGCCGCGATTGGCGCCCCGCCTGGTGCCTTGGGCATTGACGATCAGGCCGCCTTCCGCATCGGTTTTGCCTGCATGGTGGATCGCGATGACCCTCCAATCTTTGTTGAACACGGGCGAACCGCTGCTGCCGGGTTCAGTGTCCGTGGAATAGAAGAGATGCTGATTCAACAGCCCAAGCACCTCATTGGAATTGAGCGCGATTTGTTTGTCTTCCCCTTTTGGGTGCTGGATGATCGTAACCGACTCGCCCACGGTCGGAATGGCTTCCGGGTCGAACTCCAAAAATCCCCATTGACTGAGGGGCGCATCGCTGCGATCCAGCACTTTTACGCGGGCAAAGTCGAGTTGATCGGGTGTGCTGGTTTTGAAGTCGGCCGCATCGAGTTGGTAGGTGGTGCGGGCTTTTACATTGCCCGCCGGATCGAGTTCGTAGTTGAATTCGATCCGGGCCGTGCCGGCGACTTCAGCGGAGCGCAATACATGGTTGTTGGTGAACACATAGCCCTCTTTGGTCAGGAAACCCGTACCTAAGTTGCCATCCGCGCACACCACCCGGCACACGGCTTTGGAGGCGCGCAGGGCTTTCTCCAGCCAGTTGATTTTCAAAATGTTGTTTTGAGGGCCGATGATCTTTTCCAGCCGCGCTTCGTCGGGCACCCGAAACTGAAACGTGTCCACCGACCGCACTTTGGCGTTCAGATAGACCCGGCGCGGAATTTCTTTCATCAACTCCAGCACGGCATAGCGGGTCTGCGCTTCGTAGCGCCGGTACTCCTCAAATGCAATGCGTCCCTCGCGCTGCGCCTTGGCCGACGAGCGGAAATTGCTGTACAACATCGTCAGGTCCTGCCAGACATTGGCGCCGGTCTGCTTGTCCAGTTCCCGGAGCGCATCGAGCGCTTTTTCAATTTCGTTTTCCTCAATCAGCCCGTTGATGGTTTCGAGGTAGACGGCTTGGGCGTTTTGCATGTTTATATGAGTAATTTTCCTGTGGAGTAATTTCTGCGGGTAATTTTCCTGTGGAGTAATTTTCCTGTGGAGTAATTTTCCTGTGGAGTAATTTTCCTGTGGAGTAATTTCTGTGGGTAAT
>Ga0209181_10002241_pt1 | contig 32044 bp, 29 predicted proteins | sample MAT05_FD_187208 | JGI IMG/M metagenome (GOLD analysis project Ga0209181, IMG submission 187208) | Freshwater microbial communities from Lake Fryxell liftoff mats and glacier meltwater in Antarctica - MAT-05 (SPAdes) (version 2) | ecosystem: Environmental > Aquatic > Freshwater > Ice > Liftoff... | reverse complement strand
CCATTAGGGGAAGCAGCTTGCTGCTTGTTGCGGTTCATGAAGCGGATCAGGAAGAAGATTCCGCCGATGACCAGCAAGGCCATCAGGATCATTCCCATAAAGCCGCCCGCGCCCATTTGTGAGAACAGGTAGCCTAGACCGAGACCAGCCGCGATGCCCATCAACGGGCCGGCCATGCGGGACATCATACTGGGCTTCGCGGCAGCGGCTGCAGCACCGGCAGCCGGGGCCGCCATAGCGGCACTGGCTGGTACCGCAGCAGGTGACGCTGATGGGACGCCAGATTTGGCGTCCGAGACAGAGCTACGTTGCGAGCCGACAGATTTGCCGCCACCAAATTTTTTGGCGTCAACAGCAGTCGTGGTGAGCGCCAGAGCAGCGCACATCGCGATCGTTGAAAAGAGTTTAAACATGGATTACATCCTTTTTGATAAGCCGAATCAGGGATCGTCAGGTTCCAGTCAGGTAGACCGCGTAAGACCGTACAAGTTCACAGTATGCCGCAACTTTACACCAGTGCCAAGTGGCACTTTCCCGCGTAGCACGCCCTTGAATATGTGGGCAAAAGGCCCAATTTCAAGAGGGATATTGCAAATCGCTAGCGCAGGCGGTAACCGCGATGCACGGCGACGATGCCGCCGGTCAGATTGAAGTACTCCACGCGCTGAAATCCTGCCGTTTCGAACATCGTTTTCAGTTCAGCTTGCGGTGGATGCATGCGGATGCTCTCGGCCAGATACTGATAGCTGGACGCGTCGCCCGCAATCTTCGCGCCGAGCTTCGGCAGGATATTGAACGAATACCAGTCGTACGGCCCCTTCAGTAGCGCGTTCGGACGTGAAAACTCTAGCACTAGCGCCCGCCCGCCGACTTTGAGCACGCGACGCATCTCAGCGAGTGCACGGTCTTTGTGCGTCACGTTGCGGAGGCCGAACGCGATGGTCACGGCGTCAAAACTTTTGTCGGCGAACGGCAACGCCTCGGCGTTGCACTGCGTCGATGGCGTGACCACGCCGTTGTCGAGCAGCGCATTGCGGCCTTCGAGCAGCATCGAAGCATTGATGTCGGTGTGCATAACGAGCCCGGTCGGGCCAACGATGGGCTGCATCAGGCGAATCAGGTCGCCGGTGCCGCTGGCCAGGTCGAGCACCCGCTCGCCCTTGCGCAGTTGCAGCTGATCAACCGCGAAGCGCTTCCAGATGCGGTGCAGGCCGCCGGACATGGCGTCGTTCATCACGTCATATTTCGACGCAACGGAATCGAAAACGCCGCGTACTTTGCCCTGCTTTTCTTCCTCGCCTACGGTTTGATAGCCGAAGTGCGTGGTGCCCTCATCGGCACGGGTCTGATTAGTCACGCTTTGCTCCTGCCTTGTCGAGTCGCGCCAGATATTCGTCCCAAAGTCGGTCTTTTTCGATGCACAACTTGTTCAGGTAATCCCACGAAAAAATGCCGGAGTTGTGACCGTCGCTGAAGGTCGGGCGCACGGCGTACATGCCCACCGGCTCAAGCTCGGTAATATCCACATTCCGCTTCCCGACTTGTAAGACTTCCTGACCGGGGCCGTGACCGCGTACCTCGGCAGACGGCGAATGCACACGCAGGAATTCGAAGCTTAGTTCATGCTCCTTTTCGCCATAGGCCAAAGCGAGGACGTGACGCTTGCGATCCAGCGTCAACTCTGTAGGGATGGGGGTGTCGCGTTCAAGGCCGGGCATAGGTTTCTTTTCAGGCGATGAAATGCGCCGTACCGCTATTTTCGCAGAGCGCCGTTTTTGTAGGAGCGGCTTGCCGCGACCCAGCGTCAGGTCGCGGCAAGCCGCTCCTACAAGTCATTAGTAGGCCACGTCGCGAGCACCACGCCCGCCAGCGCAAAAGCAAAAGCCATTGCATGAACGACCGTGAAATTTTCACCGAGAAAAATCACCCCGACCAGGGCGGAAGTGATCGGTAAAAAAACGGTAAATATCCCGGCCTTCGCGGCGGGGACTCTCTTGAGCCCGGTCATCCACAGCCACACCGTCCACACGCTCGCAGCGAGCGCGTAGAGCACCAATCCGCCCCAGATGCCGACGGATACGGCCTGAAAATCAAATGACAACGCCGCCCAGACTCCGAGCGGCGTGACCAGCGCGAGGCCCCAGATATTGATGATCGCGCTAATACGCTTCGGCGAGACGTTGCCGGTTAATCGCTTGCCAATGACCACGTAGCTAGCCTCGCAGAACACCGCGCCGATGAGCAGAAGCGTGCCTAGCGCGGAGGTGGACGCATCGGACGCGTCGCCGCGTGAAAGCGCCAGAGCGGACACGCCGGCGACTGCGAGTGCGATGGCGACGATCATCCGCACAGACATTTGCTCGCGCAAAAAGATGCGCGACAGCAACGCCACTGCTGCCGGAATGCCTGCCATGATGATTCCGGCTGAAATCGCGGTGGCGTGCTTCATGCCGAACAGCATGCAAATCGAAAACAGGAAATTACCGAGGAAGGATTCGAGGAACAGGAGTTTCCTGGTGCGGGGGTCGAGCGGCGGCTCATTTGCGCCGCGTTTGAGCCAGGTTGCCATCGCGACCGCCGCAAAGCCAAAGCGCAGCCATGCCAGTAGAAACACCGGAAATACCGCAACGAGTAGTTTCGAGAAACCAACGTAAGCGCCCACGATCATCATGGCGCTGGCGAGACACAGATAGGGGAGCATTGATGAATGCTACGTGGTGCAGAATTTGCTAACAGCTTTATCGTGAACGCACGGCAGGACTTGGGCTAAGAGCAATTTTATGCATCAAGTCGAGAAGCAAACAAATCGCGCCTCAGCCTCAACCCAATCGGAGTTTCAGCGATAAGCTGTGCTTGTCCAGCGAAGCGCTGCGATTGTGGGAGCGGCTTTAGCCGCGATAGCGTTGGCGGAGCGGAACGGCGACTAGAGGCGCTCTCACGCCTTCACGCCAGCCATCCCTACTTCATCATATCCAGATGTTCAAGGCCTGCGAGCATGTTGCGGCCCTTCGATTCATGGCCTTCGAGTTTGATCCGCAGGCGCACGTCGTTCACGCTGTCGGCGTTTCGGAGCGCGTCTTCGTAACTAATGTGCCCAGCTTCATGCAGTTGGAACAGGGCCTGATCAAACGTCTGCATACCAAGCTCGGTTGATTTCTTCATAATCTCCTTGATCTCGGTGACTTCGCCTTTGAAGATCATGTCTGCGATCAGCGGCGAGTTCAGCAGCACTTCCACCGCCGGCACGCGGCCTTTGCCGTCACGTTTCACGATCAGACGTTGTGACACAAACGAGCGCAAGTTTAGCGACAGGTCCATCAACAGCTGCGCACGCCGCTCGTCAGGGAAGAAGTTGATGATGCGATCCAGCGCCTGATTGGTATTGTTGGCGTGCAGCGTGGCGAGACATAAATGTCCGGTTTCCGCGAAGGCAATCGCATGATCCATCGCGTCGCGATCACGGATTTCGCCGATGATGATGACGTCTGGCGCTTGCCGCAAACTGTTCCGGAGCGCGACGCCCCAGTTCTCGGTGTCGCTGCCGATTTCGCGCTGCGTGATGATGCAGTTGCGATGCTCGTGCACAAACTCGATCGGGTCTTCAATCGAGATGATGTGACCACGTGAATTGCGGTTGCGATGGTCGATCATTGCTGCCATCGATGTGGATTTTCCGCTGCCGGTTGCGCCCACAAAAATCACGAGTCCGCGCTTTGCCATGACGATGTCGCGCAGGATCGGCGGCAGCATCAGTTCTTCAAAACGCGGGATCGTCGTGTTGATGGTACGGATTACGATGCCGACGTTGTTTTGCTGCATGAACGCGCTGCAACGGAAGCGGCCCGTGCCTGGCGGATTGATCGCGAAATTGCATTCGTTGCTGCGCTCAAACTCAGCCGCCTGCTTGTCGTTCATGATCGAGCGGGCGAGCGTCAATGTGTGAATGCCTGACAGTACGGTCTTTGAAACGGCGGTGATTTCGCCATCAATTTTGAGCGCGGGCGCGAAGCCCGCCGTCAGGAAAAGGTCCGAGGCTTTGCGCTGCACCATCATGACCAACAGCGAGTTCATGAAGGTGGTGGCTTGTTCGCGTTCCATGATTTCTTCCTTAACTTTTCTCGCTGATTACGCGAACATTTCGGGCTGGCGCGCAGCGAGTCTGGCCTCGCCTGGTGCGACGAGATTCCTCTTCACGAGCCCTTCCAGACATTGATCGAGCGTTTGCATGCCTTGACCGAGGCTGGTCTGAATGACGGAGTACATCTGCGCGATTTTGTTCTCGCGAATCAGGTTCCTGATTGCCGAATTGCCGATCATGATTTCGTGCGCAGCGATGCGGCCGCTGCCGTCTTTGCGCTTGAGTAGTGATTGCGAAATCACGGCAACCAGCGACTCGGACAACATCGAACGGGTCATGTCTTTTTCAGCGGCGGGGAACACGTCGACGATGCGGTCAATGGTTTTGGCGGCGGACGACGTGTGCAAGGTGCCGAACACTAAGTGACCGGTTTCGGCAGCGGTCAGCGCCAGACGAATCGTCTCCAGATCGCGCATCTCACCGATCAGGATGATGTCGGGATCTTCGCGCAAGGCAGAGCGCAATGCGTTCGAGAAAGACAACGTTTGCTCGCCCAGCTCGCGCTGGTTGATCAGGCATTTCTTGCTCTCATGGACGAATTCAATCGGATCCTCAACGGTCAGGATATGGCCCATGATGTTTTCATTGGCGTGGTTGACCATTGCGGCCAGCGTCGTCGATTTTCCTGAACCGGTCGGACCCGTGACGAGCACCAGACCGCGCGGTTTCAACGCCAGATCGGCAAAGATTTTCGGCGTGGCCAACTCTTCGAGCGATAGCACACGAGATGGAATGGTTCGGAATACCGCCGCGGCGCCGCGTTCCTGATTGAACGCGTTGACGCGAAAGCGCGCAAGGTTCGGGATTTCGAATGAAAAATCGACCTCGAGGTTTTCCTCGAAGACTTTTCGCTGCGCGTCCGACATGATGTCGTAGACGAGACTGTGTACGTCCTTGTGCTCCATCGCAGGCAGGTTGATCCGCCGTATGTCGCCATCCACGCGAAGCATCGGTGGCAGGCCGGACGACAAATGCAGGTCGGACGCCTTATTCTTTACCGAAAACGCCAGTAGCTCCGAAATATCCATCCCTATAATTCCTTCTCAAATCACAAACCTGTTGTGATGATTTGTACACGTCTGCGGTCACCACTGGTGGGCACGCCCGAGCTTATTCCATTGACATTGTCATTATGACCGCAAGCTCAGAGCCTTCGCAAGCAAACGACAAACTCGCTTCCGTACGTGCGCGGCTTCAGGCAGCCGCGCAACAAGCGGGCCGGGGCGAGCACAATGTTCAGCTTCTCGCCGTGAGCAAACTTCAGCCGAGCGAGAAAATTCGTGCGCTCTACGCCGCCGGGCAGCGCGGATTTGCTGAAAACTACGCGCAGGAAGCGGAAGGCAAGATCGCTGAGCTCTCCGATTTATCGGATATTGAGTGGCATTTGATCGGCCCGTTGCAATCCAATAAAACGCGTGGCGTGGCGGAAACAGTGCACTGGGTGCATTCCGTGGATCGGCTGAAGATTGCCGAGCGGTTGTCGGCGCAGCGGCCTGACTCCATGCCGCCACTCAATGTATGCATTCAGGTCAATATCAGTGGCGAAGCCTCAAAGAGCGGATGCGCGCCGGACGATGCTTTGGCGGTGGTTCGCGCGGTGAGCACGCTGCCTCGCTTGCGGGTGCGAGGCTTGATGGGGATGCCTGCGCCCGATATTGACGAAGCCGCCACTCGTTCGCAATTCATGCTTTTGGCGCGATTGTTTACCGAGGCGAAAACGCTTGTACCGACGCTCGACACGTTGTCGATGGGCATGTCGGACGATCTGGAGATCGCGGTGGCTTGTGGATCGACGATGGTGCGTGTGGGCACGGCGCTGTTTGGCGCCCGGCCCGCTTAGTCAGTCAAAGGAACTCTGTGAAGAAAATCTGTTTCGTCGGTGGCGGCAATATGGCGAGCGCCATGCTCGCGGGGCTGCGCAAAAAACATCCTCTTCTCGATTGCCACATCATCGAGCCGTTTGCGCCAGCGCGTGAAAAATTGGCGTCACCCGGCGTGACGCTGCATGAGGTGGCGAACCGCGCTGCGGTTGACGGCGCGGATGCGGTGGTGCTCGCAGTCAAGCCGCAGATGCTTAAGCAGGTGTGTGCTGAGTTGCTGCCTTGCCTGAGCGGAGAACTGGTTGTCAGCATCGCTGCGGGCACGCGAATTTCGACGCTGACTCGATGGTTGAACGGGCATCAGCGCATTGTGCGCACGATGCCGAACACGCCTGCGCTCATTGGGCAAGGGATCACTGGCTTGTACGCGCCCAAGGTGGTCGCAGCGATTGACGTTGCGACTGCGACTATCCTCATGCAATCAACGGGTGTCGTGGTGCGTGTTGAGTCCGAGGCCATGATCGACGCGGTGACCGCCGTGTCTGGCAGCGGCCCGGCCTACGTGTTTCACTGGATCGAATCGATGCAGGCAGCGGCAGAAGGCGTCGGTTTCAACGCCGCCGACGCGCGCACGTTCGTGCTCGCCACGCTCAAGGGCGCGACGGCGCTTGCCGAAGCGTCGGACGAAAGCCCCTCGGTGCTGCGCGAACGGGTGACGTCGAAGGGCGGCACGACTGCCGCTGCGCTCGCTGTGATTGGCGAGCGCGGCGTGCAACAGGCCCTACTCGACGCCGTGCGCGCGGCGCGTGATCGTGGCGCTGAACTAGGCGAAATGCTGGACAACGAGTGACACTTCCCGCGTGGTTGCGCGAGGTCAGGGGCGGTGTCGAAATCGAGATTTACGTGCAGCCCGGAGCCAAAGCAACGGAAGTTGCTGGTGAGCATGACGGCGCGCTGAAACTGCGCATTCACGCGCCACCGGTTGACGGTAAAGCCAACGCCGCGGTGATTTCGTACTTGGCTTTGCGGCTGGGCGTTGCCAAGTCGCAGATCGAACTCATTTCCGGCGGCAAGAATCGGAGAAAGCGCTTGCGCGTTTTGGATGTTTCGGCTGAGCTGGCGCTAAAAAAACTGCCGGTAGCTTAATCACATAAAGCCAACTGCACCGGGGCTCGACGCTCAAAATTATGTAAGTCGACAAGTTGCTAAATATCGACTTGGCCCAAATGTGCGAACGCTTTTAGAGAAAAGCTGTAGAGTAAAGAGATGATCCCTCGCACTACTGATGGCTCGGCAAGCGCTGCCTGAGCAATTGCAAATACAGCGCGCCGTCGAGCGGTTGTCCCGTGCGTTGCGACTGCCAGAGCGTCTCACCCAGGCATTCCAGAATTTCATGTTTTGCGGCATGTTCATCGTCGTGCCTGGCGGCCAATTGCGCATGAATCTCGCGAATTCCGATTGGCTGATCGATGTCGAGCTGCTCCTGAATCGCCAGATGAAATCCGAGGTGCAAAAACGGATTGATGTCGCCCGCTTCGGGTCGCCAGTCGGTCGTTACGAATGATTCCGGGTTTTGTAGAACGCGGTGATATTCCGGATGCAGCGCGATGATCGCAGCGGTCTTTTCTTCGAGCGCAGACAGCGGGTCGCGGCGCTGAAATTTCGCCCAGGTATCGATTAAAAATTGTCGCGCCTGATCGCGTGAAGGGTTGAACATTGGGCTTACGGAAGGCGAGCTGTATGGGAGCGGTTTTACCGCAGTTTCCTGGCCAGTGGCGCTAACGGCAAATCCGCTTCCTCAACGGCACCTGCGCGCTTGCCCGAAAATTCACAATCGTCGAACACCACGCATTGACCGCACTTCGGATTGCGCGCAACGCAGGTGTAGCGCCCGTGCAGGATGAGCAGATGATGCGCAATCCGCAAAAACTCGGGCGGCGTGAATTTCATGAGCTTCGCTTCGACCTGATCGACGTTCTTTCCAGGCGCGAGTTTCATACGGTTGGCGACGCGAAAGACATGCGTGTCCACCGCGAACGTATGCTCGTCGAACGCCTCGTTCAGCACCACGTTCGCCGTCTTCCGACCCACGCCGGGCAGGGCTTCCAGAGCGGCGCGATCATGCGGCACTTCGCCACCGTGCAACTCGATTAGCTGGCGCGCCGTAGCCACTGCATTCTTCGCTTTGTTGCGAAACAGGCCGATGGTTTTGATGTGCTCCATCAGTTTCTCTTCGCCGAGCGCCACCAGATCGGCGGGCGTTTTCACTGTCGGGAAAAATCGGCGGGTGGCGATGTTCACCGCCTTGTCGGTCGTCTGTGCCGAGCACAGCACAGCGATGACCAATTGAAACGGATTGCCGTATTCAAGCTCGGTCTTGGGACTGGGGTTGGCTTCTGCCAACTTGGCGAAGATGCGGTGTCGCTTGGCTGGGTTCATCGGGCGTTCACGACCGAGCCTTCGCTCGCGCCAAAATTTCCGCCAGCAACGCTTTTTTATCAGGCAATACTTTCGGTGCGTGTGCCTCAGTTTTGGCTTCGACGCGATCAGCGTAACGCGTTTTGTGCGCCTCGTATTGGCGACGCAACCGCGTCGCTTGTGGCGCACGATCATGAAGCGACGCATGCACGCGATTGGCGATGGTGGTCACAGGCTCCAGTGAAATGCAATCCACCGGGCACGCGATGATGCACAGCTCGCATCCCGTGCAATCGCTCGCGATCACCGTATGCAGACGTTTAGACGCGCCAACAATCGCATCGGTTGGACAAACGGGAAGACAAGCCGCGCAACCGATGCAGGCTGCTTCATCGATCAAGGCAACGTGTTCCGGCGCGTACGCGTCCACGTCATCGGCGAGCGCTATCGGCTGATGCGCCAAAAGCCCGGCCAACGCCACGCGCGTGGCTTCGCCACCAGGCGGGCAGCGATTAATCTCCGCGTCACCCGTGTGCATCGCGTCTGCGTACGCATGGCAATCCGCGTAACCGCAGCGCTGACACTGCGTTTGCGGGAGCAGTGCATCAATCGCCGTCACACTGACTAATTTTGGAACCATTAACATCCATCACATTATCCTAGAAGAAGATCGGATCGATGGAGGAGAGATCGCTACCTCATTTGCAGGTTGTGCCGGGGCTGCGCGTGCCCGGCACTTACGGCCCATTGTCGCGGTGGGCAGCGTGGGCTACCCGGGTAGCAGGTTGGCGTATCGAAGTCGCCGATCCGATGCCCGAAAAATGCGTCATCGTGATGTATCCGCACACCAGCAACTGGGATTTCGTATTCGGCTTGCTGACCAAATGGTGTGTCGGGCTCACGGTCAAACACGAAGCACTGTCCTTTGCGGGCAAGGAGAGTTTGTTCAAAGGCCCGTGGGCCGGGTTCTTTCGCGCGGTGGGCGGCTTCCCGGTCAATCGTGGTGCGGCGTCAGGTTTCGTCGATCAAATGGCGGCGCGCTTTGCCACTGAGTCGCGCATGCGCTTTGTGATCGCGCCGGAGGGCACGCGGAGTTACACGCCGCATGTGCGATCCAGTTTCTACCGTGTGGCGGTGGCCGCGAAAGTGCCGATTGTTTTGGGCGCGTTTGACTTCTCGAATAAGCGCGTCGTCGTCAACGCGATACTCACGCCGAGCGGCAACGTGGATGTTGATCTGGCGGCGATTTCGGATTACTACAAAACCCTTGGCAACAAAGGTGCAAGGCCGGAATTGGCTGCGCCGTGGGTGTTTCGGTAGTGTGTTTGTAGATCGGCTTTCTCCTGAACGCAGCACTGACATTGGGCCCAAGCCCACAAATCGTTAAAAGTCGATACCTGATTCCATTTCTAAATCAATACTGACTTTGTCGCCTTCGCCTTGCCGTGCTCACGCACTGTCTGCGGCTTGGCTTCGCGTCATTATTGATTTAGAAATGGAATGACTAGCAAGATGCCTCAGCAAAGTTGCTTTTCGGGAAGGTTGTCATGTTGAGTAAAGCGAAACATCAGGTGGCAAGGATTGAGCGTCGTAGCGCGCGTTTTAGTCGGCGCACTGATCCTTTGCCATGCTGAGTATCACAATTCCCAGGCTGAGACATGGTTCTAATCGGGAGTGGATTATTAAAAAAACTACCGCGAATCCCCATTTAAATCAGCGTTTTTCGAAAACGCTTCGAGCGGTTGGCGGTTTTTCGCACCGCGCTGCGTTGCGACGCGCGTCGCGAAGGTCGCTACACCTCGCCGTCCATCCCCAATTCATGAATCTTGCGCGTCAGCGTGTTACGACCCCAGCCTAACCACTCGCTAGCCTCAATGCGGCGTCCTTTGGTTTGGGTGAGGGCGGAGCGAATCATGGTGGCTTCGAATTCGCGTGTAAGGCGTTCGCCGGGGGCGCGTTCGCCGTGCTGGATGGCCGCAGCTAGTGCGTTGGACAGAGCCTGTTGCCAGTCGCCGGGCGCTGCGCTGTTACCGTTACCCGGCGCGGCGGTGGAACTGCTGGGAGCGGGGCAGCCATGGCTGACTGGCGCGATGTTCGCGTGCGCTGCATGAGTGGGTGGCGGTACTGCGACCAGTGGCGCGTAGGCCACAGGAGCGACGCTGATCGCTTCGGTGTAACCCGCTAATGCGGCAGCACTTCCCGCCGGTGCCGCAACGCGGACTTCGGGTGGTAAATCGTCGACGTCTACCGACGACCCGGGGGCCATCACGGTGATCCAGTGACAGACGTTCTCGAGCTGGCGCACGTTGCCAGGGAATGGGAAACTTTGCAGAACTAGCAGCGCAGCAGGTGTCAGCGTTTTTAAGTCCCCACTTAAGGTCTGTGCGCTCTTCGTTAAAAAGTGTTTCATCAACAGTGGCACGTCATCGCGCCGTTCCCGCAGCGGCGGCAGACGCAAACGAACCACGTTCAAGCGATGCAGCAAATCCTCGCGAAACATACCGAGACGCACCCGCTCATCGAGATTTTGGTGTGTTGCGGCGATGATGCGAACGTTTGATTTCATCGGGGCCTGACCACCGACGCGGTAATACTCACCGTCCTGTAGCACGCGCAACAGGCGCACTTGCAGGTCAGACGGCATGTCGCCGATTTCATCTAAAAATAGTGTGCCGCCTTCGGCTTGCTGGAACCGGCCTTGTCGCGTGGAAGCTGCGCCGGTGAACGATCCGCGCTCATGGCCGAACAGCTCGGACTCCAGCAAATCTTTTGGAATTGCAGCGGTGTTGATCGCGATAAATGGCTTGCCTTTGCGTGGGCTGTGTTCATGCAGTGCGCGAGCGACGAGTTCTTTTCCGGTGCCGGACTCACCGGTGATGAGGACCGTGACGTGCGATTGCGACAGACGACCAATGGCGCGGAAAACGTCCTGCATCGCAGCGGCTTTGCCGAGCATTTCACGCTCGCCAGCGGCGGGGGATTCCGACGCCTGAACGGGTTCAGCCACGGCTGCCGCGCGACGAATCAGCGCGAGCGCTTGCTCCACGTCAAACGGCTTCGGCAGGTACTCAAACGCGCCGCCTTGAAACGCCTGCACGGCGGTATCGAGATCGGAAAACGCGGTCATCACGATCACCGGGACTTGCGGATGTGCCGCCTTGATTTTTTTCAGCAATGACAGACCGGATTCGCCCGGCATGCGCACATCGCTGACCAGCACGGAGGGGATTTCGCTCTCGATGGCGTCCTGTACATCACGCGCATTATCGAAGCTGCGATAGGGGATGCCTTCGCGGGTGAGTGCCTTTTCGAGAACCCAGCGGATGGAGCGGTCATCGTCCACGATCCAGACGTTTTTCATACTATTTTTCTCTCTGTTGCGTCTGCGTCGGTCGGATGATCGAACGGCAGAATGACCCGGAACTCGGTGTGTCCCGGCTCGCTGTCGACTTCAATCGCACCATAGTGTTGGGCGACAAACGTTTGTGCGATTGACAGACCCAGGCCGGAGCCTGTGCCGTCATTCCTTGTGGTGAAAAGGGGATAAAAAATACGGTCACGAATGTCTTCTGGAATACCGGGGCCGTTGTCGATCACCCCTATCTCAAGCGCCATGCGGTAGCGGCGGCGCGACAGCACGACCTGACGGGCAACACGCGAGCGCAATGTAACGTGCGGCGAGGTCACCGAGTCGGTAGATTGACAGGCGTTGCGCGCCATGTTCAGGAGCACCTGCGTGATCTGCTCGCCATCGCATTCGACTTCGGGAAGGCTGACGTCAAAGTCCGCATCCAGCGTGTGCGTTGCCCCGAATTCGTTTCGCAACAATTGCAACACGCGATCAAGCAGGCGATGAATATCGGTGCGCACATAACGCGGCAACTTGTGCGGCATCAACAGACGGTTAACCAGATTTTGCAGGCGGTCGGCCTCGGAGATGATGACTTGTGTGTACTCAATCAACCGTGGCGAGGAGAGTTCGCCTTCAAGGAGTTGCGCCGCGCCGCGCAGGCCGCCGAGCGGGTTTTTGATTTCGTGAGCGAGATTTCGCACCAGCTCGCGGTTAGCCTGATTTTGCTCGGCGATTTTTGCTTCGCGGGCGATCTTTAATTGCTGATCGATATGGCGAAACTCGACGACCAGACGCGCGTCGTCATCCTGTTCGGTTTCGAGGAAAGTGGCGGTGCAGTTGACCAGCAGTTTTGAGTGGCTGTTATTTTTTGCGGCTAGGTGAAGCTCAAGCTCCTGCTCGGTGTAGCTGGCACGATAAGTGAGCGCGAGATCAAGCGCGAGCATCAGTCGTTCGCTGTCGCGAATCAGCTCGCCCAGCCGCGAACCGACGAGTTGGCGGCGCGACTGCGCAAAGAGATTCTCAGCTGCGGGATTGGCGTAACTGATGCGATGGTCGCGCCCCAGCAACAGCACCGCTGTTGATATGAGTTCGAGGCCACCGGTTTCTAGCATGCACCCCTTTTAGCAAGAAGCGGGCCGCACGTGTGGCGATGCGGTGACGCGGACTGCGTTCTGTGAAAGGCCCGGGAATCGTCCGTGCGGAGCTACCCCTCTGTCAGCTTCGCTGACCTCTCCCCTACTCCGCAGGGGAGACTTGGGTTGCCTCTTCGGCTGAGCTTGTGGCACTATAAATGCCTCCCCTGCGGAGTAGGGGAGGTGGCACGAAGTGCCGGAGGGGTGAAGTCGCGAACAGGCGCGAATCTACAGCTTTAAGTTCGCCAATTCCTGCTTGAGCGCCACCACGTTGCGGCCATGGACGCGCAATGTCTTTTCGAGCTGCTTGACGCGGTCAATGTACTTGGGCGAGCCGAAGCCTTCGTCCGCCATTGGCAGCGGTTTGCCGTCGTTGAAACTGCTACGCGCTTCGTTGAGCAGTTTTTCTTCGGAGGCCAACTCATCGGCTAGCACTTGGCGACGGGTTCCGTCGCGGGTCTTTTGCGTACCGCTGTCGACGGAGGCGGCAGCGGTTCCAGCACTTGCGTTGGCGCTCGTGTTGACGGTGCGTCCATTCACAGTGGATGTGCCTGACAAATTTGAGCCGTTCTTGGCTTTTGCTGCTTTATTGCCCGTGCCCATTTCCGAAAGCGTGTCTCCGGAGTTCATGCGTACCGCGCCCTTTTTCGGCTGATTGGTGTACTCCACCGCGCCGGTCGCGGGGTCGACGTATTTGTAAATCTCACCCTGCGCAGAAGCGGCAAACGCAAGCGCTAGCGAGACGAGGGCGATTGAAACGGTGGGCTTCATGAAATAAAGTGTAGTCAAAACAGAGGGTTACAGCAATACATAAGTAAAAAAGGCAGCCGAAGCTGCCTCTTTATGAGTCATCTCGCGCGGAAAGGTTTCAGCGCTCGATGATTTTGCCTTTTTACAGGCTGTAATACATGTCGAACTCAATCGGGTGCGTCGTGGCGCGGAAACGCGTCACTTCTTCCATTTTGAGCGCGATATACGCGTCGATCATGTCGTCACTGAATACGCCGCCACGGGTCAGGAACTCGCGGTCTTTGTCCAGATATTCCAGCGCCTGATCGAGTGACGAGCATACGGTCGGGATCTTGGCATCTTCCTCTGGCGACAGGTCGTAGAGGTTTTTATCTGACGGCTCGCCTGGATGGATCTTATTCTGGATGCCGTCCATACCGGCCATCAACATGGCCGAGAACGCGAGGTAGCTGTTCGCCAACGGATCCGGGAAGCGCACTTCGATACGGCGAGCCTTGTCGGACTGCACGTAAGGAATACGGATCGAAGCGGAGCGGTTACGCGCCGAGTAAGCCAGTTTGACCGGGGCTTCGAAGTGTGGAACCAGACGCTTGTAGCTGTTGGTGCCGGGGTTGGTGATCGCGTTCAAGGCACGCGCGTGCTTGATAATGCCGCCGATATAGTACAGCGCCATTTCCGACAATCCCGCGTAGCCATTGCCCGCGAACAGGTTTTTACCGTCTTTCCAGATCGACTGGTGAACGTGCATGCCGGAGCCGTTGTCGCCGACGATAGGCTTCGGCATAAAGGTCGCCGTTTTGCCGTAAAGCGCGGCAGTGTTCCACACGGCGTATTTCAATAGCTGCGTCCAGTCAGCGCGCTGTACCAGCGAGCTGAAACGGGTGCCGATTTCGCATTGACCGGCGTTCGCCACTTCGTGGTGAAACACTTCAACCGGAACGCCCATTTCTTTGGCGGCGAGCACCATCGCGTTACGAATGTCTTGCAACTGGTCGACCGGTGGCACCGGGAAGTAGCCGCCTTTAACCGTTGGGCGATGGCCTTTGTTGCCACCTTCGTGCTTGGCGTCGGATTCCCACGCGGCTTCTTCCGAGTATATTTTTGAGTACGAACCGGACATATCCGTTTTCCACTCAACCGAGTCGAAAATGAAGAATTCTGGCTCGGGACCGAAGTAGGCAACGTCGCCGATGCCGCTGGCTTTGAGGTACGCCTCAGCCCGCCAGGCGAGCGAGCGCGGGTCACGGTCGTAGCCCTTGCCGGTGGACGGCTCAATCACGTCGCAGGTGATGTTGAGCGTCGTCTCTTCGATAAACGGATCGATCACCGCCGTGTTCGGATCCGGCATCAGCAGCATGTCGGAGGCTTCAATGCCCTTCCAGCCGGCGATGGACGAACCGTCGAAGGCGTGGCCTTCGGTGAATTTGGCCGCATCGAAATGATCTTCCGGCACTTGAACGTGCTGCTCTTTACCGCGGAAATCGGTGAAGCGGAGGTCAACGAATTTGATCTCTTCGTCTTTAATTCTCTTGAGTACGTCGGCGCCTGTGGCCATGCAGTGTCTCCTGGTGCTGAAAGGTGGGTTATCTGGGCAAATTCGACAATGACTAGATCATGGATTTAGTCGCTGGATGCACCGCAAGATGCAGAAAACATGCCATCAAGCGGAAGCTGCGGATGCAATGCTAATCCTAGACGCTGACAAGCGATTGCGTGCGTTCGAAAAGCTTTCCGTGCGGGCGTTTCGGCAAGGCACGTATGGGCTGATGAGGGGCATAAGCGGCGCTTTTGCGCCGTGAATTTCCTGTTGCAGCGGATTTGTGCGCGTTTTTGGTGCCAATTGAGCATCGATCAGTATTTGCACCAAATGTGTGCTTCTTGTCGTTTGCTCAGAATTGGTGCGGAAAGAAAATCAGCTTTTCTCTGAAATGACCGGTTTATAGGGGCTGGAGCGATAAATCAACGTTAGTCGACTCTAGCGATTTTTGCGCTTTAGCCCCAAAACAGGCGTCATTTCAAGAGAAAGCTACTCGTGCTAATTCGCCTGATCGAGCACGAGCGACACCACGCCCGATGGCAATTTGAGCGTCGCTTTCCCGCTCTGCCAGTCGCCAGGCTGCGCGGCGGGCTGACCGCTGAGCGACAGCCGCGCCTGAATCGCAACGTCCGCGCCCGCTTTGAGGCCCGCGCCACCGATCATCGCGTCCGCTGCCGTCAAAATGATCGGCTGGTCGATTTGGGCCAGCGCAATCTTCTTTGCAGCGAGCGGTGGCCCACGATCGACGCCTGCGGCGCGCACGATCAGGAACACGGCAGTGCTGCCGGAATTGGCGGCTGCGGCTTTTCTCGCGTCGGGGCTGAGCTGCAACTTGACAGTGGCCAGGACCGCATCGGACGACGATTGCGGTTCCCTGACGGCTGCCGTTGCGGCTGCGGTGTCCGCCTTGGCGCCGACAGCGGTCGTGGCGGATGGCGCACCGCCCTGACGCGTCTTGATGTCGGCCAACGCATTGTCGGCAATCTGGGCGAAGCCGGATTGGGGATCAACCTGTGACTTCGCCAGCGTGAACGAAATCTCTGCGGCGACGAAGTCGTTCTTCTGCATTTCGTAGGTGCCGCGCAACAACAACGCCTTGGGATTTTTGCCATCAAGCGCGAGTGCTTTGTTAATGTATTCCAGCGGCTTGCCTTCCATATTGCCTTGCGTTTTACCGGCTGCTGCATCGGCGAGATCGGACCACAGCTCGCTGTCGTTCGGCGTTAGCGTCGTAGCCTTTTCGTAGTCACGAATCGCGGCGTCAAACATGCCGACCGAGGCCTTTGCGCGCGCCAGCAAAATCCAGCCCTTCACGTCGTTGGGCTCCTTGCTCAGGCGCTCTTCCGCCATCTTGAACAATTCGACCATTTGCTGATCCTGAGCAGAGGTCACTTGCGGTGGGCGCACCACTTCGGGCACGATTGCGATGGGCATTCCGACAGCGGCGTAACCAGCGATGGCGAGCGCCGGTAGCAAAACGCCCAAAGCGATGGCGGTTTTTTTGTAGCGTGGCGCAGTCGCGATTGACGCGACCGCAGCTTCTGATTCCGACAGCACGCGCGCCTCCAGTTCACGCTCCGCTTCGACGAGTCCTGCGTCTGACAGCAATCCCAGTTTTCGGTCGCGCCGAGCCTCGGTGAGTTCGATACGTAACGCCTGAACGTTGGTGTCGACGGTCACGGCTTTGGCGTCAACGCGCCGCTTGAGAAGCGGCCGCAAAACGATCCACAAGACGCAGGCGGTGATGACGACGAGCAGCGCGATAAAGACGAGTGAAGGATTCATTAATTCGATAAATCTTTGGTATTCAACATAGCCCGCGCACGGTCACGATCTTCGTCGCTTAGCAAAGCGGGCGCATGCGCCACCGATGACTTTCGCAAACGACGAATCAACAAAAAGCCCCCGAGCAAAAGCACAGCAAACGGTCCCGCCCACAGCACCACCGTGGTCGCCTTGAACGGCGGGTTGTAAAGCACAAAATCGCCAAAGCGATCGGTCATGTAAGTCTTTACCTCGGCTTCACTCTTGCCTGACGCGAGTTGCGTGCGGACCTGATCGCGCATGTCGCGAGCGACGGGGGATTCACTGTCGGCAACGGTCTGGTTCTGGCAGACGAGGCAGCGCAGTTCGGCAGACAGCGCTCTCACGCGAGCGTCAAGCGCAGGGTCGGCAGTGGTTTGCGCCACTGCAAATGATGAAGCGGCCAGCAATGCGACCACTGTGGCCCGAACGCGCGCATCCGGGCTGCGGTTGTGGGCACTCATTCCGCCGCCGGAACCGACGACGAATTTGAAAGCGTCGCAGTCCGCCGCGCCCGACGATACCGTGGGTCAAGCGCACCGAGAAAGCCACCGAGCGCCATAATCAGACAGCCCAGCCAAATCCAGTTGACTAATGGTTTGTAATGCACCCGCACGGTCCACTGCCCGTTGCCCACTTCGTCACCTAACGACACATAAAGATCACGCGCCAGGCTTCGATCAATCGCGGCCTCGGTCATCGGCGTGGCGCGTTGCGATACATAGGAGCGCCGCTCGGGGAGCATCGTCTTGAGAACCACACCGTCCTTGATCAATTCGAAGCTGCCGCGCTTGGCGCTGTAGTTCGGCCCGTTCACATCCGTCACGCCGAGAAATTTGACTTCAACGCCCGCGATGGGTTTTGTCGCACCGACGGCCAGCGCAACGTCATACTCCTGCTCAAACGCCTTCACTGCTGTCACACCCAAAATGAACGCGACCACGCCCAAATGCGCGACTTGCATCCCGTGGTACGCGATGGGAATCTGTTTCCACTTTGATGCCGTGCTGGCCATGCCGGAAGCGTGACGCAAGCGGTCACGATAGCCGTTCACGATGCCACACGCGAGCCACGCGGAGAACGCAAAACCCACACACGCCAAAGGTGAGAAGCGCGGAGCCAACGTCGCGCAAAGTACAAACGCAAGCACGGCAACAACGGCGGGCACCAGCATTCGTCGCAACACCAGATTGCCTTCATCATCCTTCCATCTTGCCAACGGCCCGACACCCATCAGAAAGATCAGCGGCAGCATGAGTGGAACAAACACAATCTCAAAATACGGCGGCCCAACGCTCACCTTGCCCATGCCAAACGCGTCGGCGAACAACGGATACAGCGTGCCGAGCAACACCGCACCCGCAGCCACCACCAGCAGCAAATTATTGCCTAACAAAAACGATTCGCGCGAGAGCAAACCGAAGCGTCCGCCATCGTTGACTTTCGGCGCGCGGAACGCATAAAGCGTCAACGAACCGCCAATGATCGCGACCAGAAACGCGAGGATGAACACGCCCCGTTTCGGGTCGGTCGCGAACGCGTGCACGCTGGTCAACACGCCGGAACGCACGAGAAAAGTCCCAAGCAAGGACAGTGAAAATGCCGATATTGCGAGCAACACCGTCCACGCCTTGAACGCGCCACGTTTCTCGGTGACCGCGAGCGAATGAATCAGCGCCGTGCCAACAAGCCATGGCAGGAATGACGCGTTCTCTACCGGATCCCAGAACCACCAGCCGCCCCAGCCCAATTCGTAGTACGCCCAGAAGCTGCCCAGCGCGATGCCTAACGTGAGAAAAATCCACGCCGCGATCGTCCACGGGCGGCTCCAGCGCGCCCAGGTCGAATCCAGCCGTCCGCCCCACAATGCTGCGATGGCAAACGCGAACACCACCGCCATACCGACATAGCCCATGTACAAGAGCGGCGGATGAAAGATCATGCCGGGGTCTTGCAGCAAAGGGTTCAGGTCACGGCCCTCGGGCGCGGCCGGAATCAGTCGCTCGAACGGGTTGGAGGTGAGCAGCGTGAACGCAATGAAAACAGCGGTGATCGCTGCCAGCACAACGAGCACTCGAGTGATCAAAACATCCGGCAATTGCTTCGAAAAAATGGCGACAGCTGCGCTCCAGCCTGCCAGCATCAGCACCCACAACAGCATCGAGCCCTCGTGCGACCCCCACGTTGCGGAGATGCGATATTGCATCGGTAAAAGTGAGTTCGAATTGGTGGCGACGTTTACGACACTGAAGTCACCCTGCATGAAGGAAATCATCAGACAGATGAACGCCAACAGCACCAGCCCGAAGAGGGCGAGAGTTGCGTTTCTCGAGAAGTCCGCCATCGCCACACCGCGTCGCAAATTGGCCGCGCCCGCCACGCCAGCGCTAGCCAGTGACACAAAGAACGCAAGTACGAGAGCAAAGTGACCGAGTTCTGGAATCATGGGTAACCCAATAAAGCGTCTACTGCAATTTCGCAATTTTAGGCTGTGATCGCTTCGGTCTTTGCAGGAGCGGCGAAAGCCGCGAACGGCGGCCGTCAGGTAAACCCTGTTCGCGGCTCTCGCCGATCCCGCAAGAACCGCTGCGCCCGATACACTCAAGTCATGAACGACAGCGGCACCCTTCTGGCCTTGCAAACCCGCTACGGTCAGCGCCATCGCTGGTATTTGTTGCTGGCGGTGATGGTGGGCACGATGGCCTCCATCATGTCGTCGACCATCGTCAACGTGGCGATCCCGGACATGAGTCACCACTTCGCTCTCGGCCAGGAACGCGCGCAATGGGTGAGTTCGGGCTTCATGGTGGCGATGACGGTGTCAATGCTGACCACACCGTGGCTGCTGGTACGTTACGGCTACCGGACGACCTATCTCGGCTGCATGTGGATGCTGATGATTGGGGGCGTCGCGGGCGGTCTGTCGAATCAATACGAATTAGTCCTTGCTGCGCGCGTGATGGAGGGGCTCGCGGCAGGGGTCGTGCAGCCGATTCCGGCGATCATTATTTTGCGCGCGTTTGACCAGACCGAGCAGGGCCGGGCGAGCGGATTTTTTGGCATGGGCGTGGTACTGGCACCGGCGATCGGTCCGAGCATCGGCGGTGTGCTGGTTGATCTATGGGGCTGGCGATCCATCTTTTTTATGGTGGTGCCGTTTTGTCTGGTGTCGATGTGGATGGCGTACAAATTCGTGCCCACAACATCGCCGGGCGGTGTCGCCGCTAATCGCGATGGCGCGCCGATTGACTGGCGCGGGCTGCTGCTGGCGAGCCTAGGTACTTTGTGTTTGCTCAACGGACTGGTTGAGCTGCATGGCGGCGCGGTGGTCGCTGCGACGACTTTGCTGTTGACCGCGTTCGGCGCGCTCGTTGCTTTTGTGCTTTGGGAGCGGCGTGTGGCGCGGCAACTGTTGCAGAAGCTCGCTGAGGGCGCGACGCGCATCACCGCGCCGCTTATGAGCTTTGATCTGTTTCGCTATCGCCAGTTTGCGATGGGCAGCATCGTGGCGTTCATTTACGGCACCGCGCTGTTCGGATCGACTTATCTGCTTCCGGTGTTCATGCAGCGTGGCCTGGGCTTGTCACCGTCGTATGTCGGTACGATTTTGCTGCCCGCCGGGTTGGTGCTGGCGGTGACCATTGCGATGGTTGGGCGGCTTGCTGACAAGCAGCCTACGCATCGGTTGGTCAGCATCGGGCTTGTCCTCTTGGCGTCGTCGTTTGCGCTCATGGTGGCGGTTAACCTCGGCACGGCGCTGGTTTGGCTCGTGGTGTGGGCGATCGTAGGTCGCATCGGGCTTGGCTTCATCCTGCCGTCGCTGAACATTGGATCGATGCGTGGCGTGGACAGCGCGCTGATTCCGCAAGGCTCGAGCGTAATCAATTTTGTGCGTATGCTGGGCGGGGCGACAGGCGTGAGCCTGTGCGGCATCATGCTCGAATGGCGACTCGCGGCGCATGGCGATTCCCTCACTACGGCCGCGACTAGCGCTGCACGCCTCGATGCGTTCGATGAAGTGTTCGTGATGCTGGCGGTCGTGTGCTCGGCGGCGATTGTGGCGGCCTGGCAGTTGCGGGTGCCGCCCGCCGTGACGGAAGTCGCCCGGTAATTATCGATCCAGCGCGCGAATCACCGCATCGGCACACGCCTGCGGCCCTTCCATCGGAATCAAATGTCCATGTGGCATGCGCTGAAATCGTTGCGCGAACAGAAGCTCATTTGAAGCCCTGCCCGCCATCCGTAACTCGTCCGAATGCTCGCCCGCGATGAAGCTCACGCGCACGTTCCGCTTGCGTAATTTGCGTACGGCGGCGAGTGCCTTCCGATGGACGACATTGGCGTAAATGTCGCGCTCGGTGTTGCGTGGGATGCGCAATTTAACGCCGCCACCGTCCACATCAACGAGCGCGTGCTCAATGAAATCGTGAAGCACGCCCGGTGCCCAGCGTTGGACAAACGGCTTGCCTGCGAAGAATTCCTGCGCTGCTGCGCGCGACGACCAAGTGTCGCGGCGGCGTGCGGCAACCGGCGCGGGCCCGCCTTTGTACGCGAGCCCAGTCATCTGCGCGAAACTCAATACCGCCGATTGCCATCCGGTAGGAATTGGCGACTCAATTAGTACTACCTGACTGATGCCCTCCGGGTGCCTCGCGGCTGCCTGCAGCGCAAGATAGCCGCCCATCGAATGACCCACCAGAACGCGTTGTTGACGTGGAATCTCGGCTGATGTTCGGATCGATGCAATGGCGTGATCCAGCATTAACAGCCAACGCTGACTGGCGGCGGAATCCGGCGCGGTTTCGAGAATGGTGGGTGCGTCTACGGTCGCGTGCACCGTGAGCGCAGCGAGAAACTGCCGATACACGCCAGTCGGGTAGCCGTTGGCGTGGAGGAAGGTAATGTGAAGCGGGTGGCGCATGTAGTTCTAGCTGGGGGCGAAAAATGAAAAAACCCGCCAAAGTTGCCCGTGGCGGGTTCTTGTTCGTAACACCGGAAAAGATTAATCCTTTTCGGCGATGATCACGACTTTGATTTCGCTTGTTACATCGGTGTGCAACTGAAGCTTGACCGTTGACTCGCCAATGGCTTTGATCGGGCCTGTGGGCATTTGCACCATCGCCTTGGTGATCTCGTAGCCCTGAGCCCGCAGCGCCTCGGCGATGTCAATGTTTGATACCGAACCGAACAAACGACCGTCAACACCGGCTTTTTGAGCCATTTTGAGTTCGACGCCATTGAGTTTTTCGCCGAGTGCAACCTGCACGGCGAGTTTGTCATTGGCCGCTTTTTCCAGCTCGGCACGACGACCGGCAAGGTCGTTGATGTTCTTCTCGGTCGCTCGCTTGGCTTTGCCTTGCGGGATCAAAAAGTTGCGTGCGTAGCCGTCTTTAACTTTAACGATGTCGCCGAGGACGCCAACGTTAACGACTTTTTCCAGAAGGATGATTTGCATTTTTAAGATTTCCTTCCTGAAGACTATTCGTGCTGATCGCAGTACATCACGAGCGCCAGAAAGCGCGCGCGATTGATAGCGACGGTGAGTTGGCGCTGGTACTTGGCTTTGGTGCCAGTAACGCGGCCCGGCATGATCTTGCCGTTCTCTTGAATGAAGTCTTTTAGCGTGTCGATGTCTTTGTAATCAATCTCTTTAACGCCTGCTGCGGTAAAGCGGCAGAATTTTTTGCGTTTGAAGAGGCTGGGTTGACGATCACGCTTCGGGCGTGCGCCGAATTTGGGTTTGCCGAATGCCATATTTGTGCTCCCTTATTCTGACTACGCGGCCACAGGCGCGTCAGCACCTTCGGACATGTTGAGGTTCTTGGCTTTTTCGCCCGTCATCATTGGCGACGGAGCGACTTCTGCGCCGTCTTTCTTGACGGTCAGGTGACGCAGCACGGCATCGTTGAATTTGAATGCAGTTTCTAGCTCAACCAGCGTATCGCGGTCGATTTCGATGTTCATGCAAACGTAGTGGGCTTTGTAGATTTTGTTGATTGGATAAGCCAGTTGACGGCGGCCCCAATCTTCAAGCCGATGAATCTTGCCGCCTTTGCCAGTGACGAGGGAGCGATAACGCTCAACCATCGTAGGCACTTGCTCGCTTTGGTCCGGATGGACGATAAAAACGATCTCGTAATGACGCATGTCATTTTCCTTTTGTTGATCTATGGACAGTGGATGGTTCGCGAAGATTTACCTTCACAAACCGCTCAAACTGACCCCCGACGTTTGTTGTTTGCGTTTCGTTGTCAGCCCGAAGCGCTCTTTAAACGCGATCATCGGAAAAGGCGCGAAACGTATATGTCGTGGAGCAGAGCCAGAAATTATAGCCCGACAAGCGCATTTATGTATCCATGGAGGCCGTTGAACACCAATGTCTGGCGAGGTTCCCACAAGAAAACTGGGCGAGGATAAAAGGCAAAGTAGATCCCGTGGATTCGATGGACGCCGCTTGATCGATGTCAACGCCGCCCTGCTGGATGCAGGGAGAATAGGATTTTTCCTGCTTTTGAGTTGCCAATGTTCGCCCCGACTGAGCTCTACAACGATGGTAAACACATTTGCATATCCTTCTCTGATCTCGTCACCGATGGGCCGTCCGAAGCGGTACAGGCCAATCAGTTCCTGATTGTTGATGATGGTCACGCCGCGCTGGTTGATCCGGGTGGCAACATGACCTATCACGCGCTTTACATGACGATGTCACGCTACTTCCCGCCGAAACAGTTGCACTATGTCCTGGCGTCCCACGCAGACCCGGACATCATCGCCTCGCTCGCAAGATGGCTGGGCGGCACCGATTGCCAGCTCGTGATTTCCACTATCTGGTCGCGCTTTGTCCCGCATTTCTGTACCGGTACCAAAACCGAAGGCCGGATCGTTGGTGTCAAGGACGAGGGCGGCTTGTTGCCACTGGGGCGTGGTGCCATCACGCTGCTCCCCGCACACTTCCTTCATTCGGAGGGCAATTTCCAGTTCTATGACCCGGTGAGCAAGATCCTTTTTTCCGGAGACCTCGGGGCATCGCTACTGCCGCCGGCCGTCTGCGGCCAGCCGGTCGCCGACTTCAACCGCCACATCCGGTACATGGAAGGGTTTCATCGCCGCTACATGGTGTCAAACAAGGTTTGCCGCCTCTGGGCGCGCATGGTGCGCCAGCTCGATATCGAGATGATCGTGCCGCAGCACGGGCCTTTCTTTAAGGGCAAGGCCATCTGCAACCAGTTCATCGACTGGATCGAAGATTTGAACTGTGGTGTCGATCTTATGACCGAGGCAAACTACATGGTGCCGCAGGTGCGCATTTAGAGGGGTAGAAGGGGTGACTTGATCGGTCGCGAGCGCTGCGAACCGAGTCGCCATCCCAGATGACCCTCGCGCATCGAGACCATCAACGCTGCCGAAGCGATGCACCCCCGATTCAGGCGTTTTGCCTTCATCACGCTACGACGCCAATCGCCCGGTTTACAAGCAGCTTTTCGCTGTAGCCGATATTGCACCAGGGCTAATCATTAGAAACAAACAAAGTCGACAAATAGCTTTATTTCCACCTCGGCCCCAATCAGAAATATTTTCAGGAAAAAGCTGCCAAAACGGCGTAGGGACGAGAATAAGCCCTTGATAAATCGCGCCGCGCCGTAAAATAGCCACCACTGAACGCGACAAAGCATTCACCAGTTACCGGGCCCGACCTGGTTTCGACGGGAGTTCTGAGGTGCGATTGGGGCATGTCGAGGGGTAGCTCCTCGTAAATCCGCTGCAACGCAATCTAATTGCAAACGATAGCTTCTACGGCGAAAGCCGTCTCGCAGCCTAATTAAACACTAGGTCACGAGTGTTGCAGCGAGGGACGTGTACCTCGCGCCGAGCCGGGCAACTGGTAGAGCAGCAACATCATCTTCGCACGGGTAGGATGCGCGATTGTCTGCGGCGCACATCCGAAATCTAGTGGGCTGGTTAGCCGCAAGGGTGTTCATGCTCGTGTGGCTGGCAAGATCAAATCACTGAACTAAACATGTAGTCCTGACCATTGATGACTTTCGGACGCGGGTTCAATTCCCGCCGGGTCCACCACTATAAAAGCCCCATCCGTTCGCGGTTGGGGCTTTTTCTTGTCCGATCGCGCCAATTCGCGAGGACGTTTCAAGCGGTTGCATTGCCTACCTGAACGAAGTCATGTCCGGGAACGCAGCTATGGATTGCAGTACGAACAATGCTGGGGCTCGGCGACGGACTTGTCCAGGCGGGCGCTGACAACCCGGTGAGTGCAGCCAGGGCACTGCCAAACCTCTGATCTATACGTTGAAGTCGGCATGCCACACTCGGAGCAAGGAAGACCGGGCAGACGTTCCGCCACCCAGTAGCCCGGCGAATTGCAGTTCGGGCATCGTGACTGAATACGTTTGAGCAGATCCCGGGTGGCCTCACCGATGCGTTGCATCCGGGTGGGGTTCGCGAAAGCCCGCAGATCGATTTCCACGAAGACTTGTCCGTTTTCTGCCTGAGCGGCACAACGCTCAAAACCGGACTTGAGAGCCGTCCAATTCGAGAGGCCTTTGTGAAGGCGGGGATCGTTCTGGTCCTGCGGTCGAAGGACAAGACGATTTGATGGGAACCCCGCCCTCTCAGCAAAAGACTCAACGGCCGCCCAATCGCTCGTCTGCAGATGACTACTGTGCCCGGCCCCTTGTGCGACACCGACGATTTCGATGCCGAGCCGGTCATCAATCAACATCATGAGCTCAATATTCCACGGGAACATTCCTGCGAAGGGATCGGAACCGAAGCTTCCTTCACTGGCAAGCCCCACCGGTAATCCCGATAAGTTCATTCCCATCCGGGCCTTGCGGCGCAGCGCATCAAGCTGACTTCCTGGTCGTGGCGTGTCACGCGTAAAGGTGCCCAGCTGGTCTGTATCAAAGCCACGGACGTGTTCCACGATGCAGTCAAGGGCGGGCTCCAGCACCGATGCGATGACCTGCTCTTTTCCATGCTGCGTGAGCAGGGCAATTTTTTGCCCCACATAGTCCACCCTTATGCCTCTCCCAATTCCAGCGCCTGCCAGCTGCCTTCGACGTAGCGCACCAACCGTGCATCATCAAAACGCCAAAGGTGTAACCAGTCGTTGTCGATCAGCTGGCGCACGGCTGCGTGTTGCTGGATGACTTTCTCGATGGCCTGGCTTGGCGCGTCGATGATCACCGTCAGGCGCAGTGGCTCATGCATCCAGCGCTTGCCATCGTGCAAGGACTGTTGCGACAGGCCGATGCGCAGGTCGCCGCCGTTGCCCTCGAATACGCCAATGTGGCCGCCCACCACGTTATGCAGCACCTTGTTGCCGCTGCCCAGATGCAGCGGATCACAGGTCGAGGCGTTGTATTGCCAGTTGATCCAGTGCGTCACCAGCATGGGAGCGGTCATCAGCAGCTCCAGCACGCTGCCATCGGCGTCCTGATCGGAGTCGTAGTCGTGCAAAAAGCTGCGTCCGTCGAGGGCCACGCCAAGGCTCCGGTGTCGCGGGGCGATGATGAAGGCGGCGTTGCCTGCCAGCCCCCACTCAGGCCTGGTTTGAGCACCGTCGTTAGCGCGGCGACGCAACTGGTTAAGCAGCTCATCGTGCGCAGTGCGTGGGTTGAGACCCAATCCGGGAGCGCGCTCGCGGCGAACCTGATCGCAGGCGTGGGCAAAAACCGTTTGCATCTTGTCCCAACGCACGCGGGCGTCTGGTGTCAACAGATCGAGATCAAAGCCTTCGATCTCATCGGTCGTTGTGTTGTGTAAGGCGGCGACGAACATCGTCTGCGCTGGAACATTGACGCCACGAGACTGCAAGCCAGCGCGGACTGCAGGCTCATTGAGCAATTGCGCCAGTACGCGCGCGTTGACTTCTCCGGTCTGACCACAGCAGGCGCCGCAATCCAGCGCAGCAGCGTGAGCGTTGTTGGCGCTTTGGCTTCCATGTCCCACCAGCAATACTAGCGGCGCAAGCTGTCGATCCAGCCCCATGGCGTGTAATACGCCCGCAGCTAGCGCGACCTTGGCATCGATATTCATGCCATACAGCGCTGGACGGCAGATCGGCCGGTAACGCGTCGGCAAGCCAGCCAAATCATCAGACACTCGCTCGCGCGAAGACGGTGTTAGCCAGTTCGCCAACTTGCCGACATAGCCCACACCCGCGGCTTCGACAAACGAAAACGCAGAAGCAGGCCAACGACTGGCGGCAAGCCATTGCTCCGACCAGGCAAAGCGGCGCTGCCGGGCAGAACGGGCGGCAATGGTCAGCTCATTGTGATTGGCACCACCCTCAGCCCCAGCGACACTAATGCTGTCGGTCACATCGAGCGTCGGCGCGAGTAATCCCGGGAGTTGAGGTCGCCGGGCTAATGTGGCGAGCGGGGTGTAGGCCACCGGCAGTCCGAAGAATCCAGCAAATCCGATGGTCTGAACGGCTGGCCAAACCGCTTCGAGCGCACGCCGCAAAGGCTCGCTGCGCACGTCAATACAAAAAGCAGCCTGAACCTCGACCGCCTGCTCTGCGGCGACCCGCGCGCCAGCACCCGGCACCATGGCGAGCTTGCTTTCTAGTTGGCGCTGGTAGCCGACTTCGAGCGCCACTTGCCAGACTTCATCAACCACCAGCAAGTCTTCCGCTTGCCGCAGTCGTTCAGGCGCGTAACGCCATTGTGATTGCAAGGCGTTGACCGCCGTCCGGGAGACAGCGTCGTCTTTGAAGTCCAGCAAAATCGCGCCCCATGCCAGCCGAATGGCCAGCAAGTCGCGCAAACTTGAGTCCGATTGCCCCTCTTGCTTTGCCTGCCAGTCACGGTAGGCACACCAGGACGCCCAGCCATTGACCGTCAGCAGGACGGCTTCCAGATAATCTGCCCAGGCTGATTCTGGCAGCCCCAGACGCTGCAACACCCAGCGCTCGGCATCCTGCCGGGTAGTCGGTAGCGCGCTGAGCCGCTTGCCCAGATCGGGCACGCCCATCAGCACGCCGATGCCATGATCATGCGTCAAAGTGTCGCGCCAGAACGCATACAAACTCTCGCCACGCGCTGGCTGCCAATCAGCCTGGTGCTCATCGAAATATGCCGCGCAGGTCTGGCTGACCTGATGGGTGATTGCCTGCCGCCACGAAAGCCGGGTGTGCCGGGCATGATCGTCATCCAGCACATCGATCAGCAGCGGCAGACGAGGCAGGCTGGTTGCTGTGGCCAAGGCTTCGATACATTGCGTCGCGCTGAGCGCTTGCACCCGTGCGGCGGGCACCGCAGTCAATGCGTAGCTCAAGTCCGCTTGAGTGATGCGTCCTTCGCTCCAGGCTTGCTGCAGATAGGGGCGGGACGGGAATACGCGAATATCCCCAAGCAAGGCCATGCGGGCTGCGACTTCACGCACTGACCGGCCAATCCTGGACCAGTGTGGATTGACCGCAATCGCACGATCCAGCGGCCACGCAGGGGCGATCGCCTGGCAGGCTTGGGCGCAGGCCGCTTCGATTTTTTCGTCCAGCGGTTCTTGGGCAGCAGCCATGTCGGAAACGGCAAATTCAGGGCGCGTCAACGTGCCTAAGCCGATAGCAGGGGGTTCTGTGTCTAAAAGAGTCTCTGTGTTCATGGCGTTCTCGTGAGGGAGGTTCATTTGGAGGCGGCGGCTGGCAATGCGCCAGTCGTCTGAATGTCGGTGTCGTGGAACGGCGTGGAAGCTACCGTCCAGCGGGTTGGCCAGAGTCTCAAAGCCAGTCTCGTAAACACCTCATCGACATAGAAGCCGGCATAACTCCAGCGCCGCAAACGCGTCCAGGCATACGGTCGCATCTGCAAGGCCATCAGGAACAGGTACATCATGGCCATGCCAATTAAGGTGAGAACGCCGGTGAGTTGATCCGGTCTGTCAGACAAGCCGAACGGCAGCGAGTGAGCAAGCACCACCGCTGCTGTGAGCGCGGCTACGATGCTGAAACCAGCGAGTGCGCGCCACCAGCCAGTATTGCCTTCGGCACCGCTTAGTGCTGGAAGCCACAGCAAGGGTGCCCAGGCCAAAGCCAGCACACCGCTCCACCACCAGGGCCAAACCGCTCCCTTGGTGAGGACTTGAACCAGCGACAAGGTCAACAGGGCCAGCACCGGTGCAGCGATCAGGCTAAACGTCGAAGGTACAGCTGTCGTGCGCATCATCTGCAGTTTGCTGTTCTGAACGGCCGAAGAGGCCGACAAAAAAGCGTGTGCTTTGTAGAGTGAATGGCCGATCAGATGAAGCGCCGCCAGAGTGTAGAGACCCAAGCCGCACTCAAGCACCATGAAGCCCATCTGTGCCACGGTGGACCAGGCCAGCCGGACCTTGATGCTGATGCGGGTGAGCATGACGAGGCCTGCAAACAATGCGGTACCCAGTCCGAACACAATCAACAGCCAGCGTGCGGGTGCAGCCGCTTCAAGGAGAGGCGCGAACCGGATGAGCACGAAGCCGCCGAGATTGACGACGCCGGCGTGCAATAGCGCGGAAACGGGTGTGGGTGCTTCCATCACCTGAATCAACCAGCCATGCACCGGGAATAAGGCCGTTCTAAGGATGACCGCCAGCACCAGACAGACGGCGCTGAATTGCAAAGGGAGGGTAGCTCCCTGTTGAGACAGGTGTTGCCACAGAACGGTAAACGAGCCGCTTCCGACTTCCCACCATGCCAAAGCCGCCGCAACCACGAGGAAGACATCTGCTAACCGGTCGGAAACACGCTTCTTGTGCGCAGCCAGCAACGCAAACGGCCGGTCAGGGTAGAAGCAGAGCAGGTACTGAAGCGCCACCCCAACCAGGGCCCAGGCGGCAATCAGGACCAACCAGTGGTGAGCCATCAGGAGCAGGTGCACAGCGGCCAATACCCCGGCTAGTGCGGAGACATAGCGGGACTGACGCGGCTCCCCCTGCAAATAGCGCGATGAGAAAGCGCCGATGATCGTGCCCAGAAATTGCACCAGTACCGCCAGCCAGGCACCCATCTGACTGACCGACAACCATGACAAATTCTCGATTGGACTCGCACCCGATGTCGGCGGTTGGAGCGCCAGCTTCCACAACAGTGAAGCCAGCGCACACAGCAGTGCCGCCGCCGAGAGGTAGCTGAAGCGTTTCCACAGCTGAGGCTCTCGTGTTTTTTCGCCTTTGGCCACCAGCATGGCTGTAAACATCAAGGTTGCAGGCGCAAACGCGCTGAGAGAAAACAGTAAGCTGGATAAATCCATGGAACGCACCCCAAAACATCAATGGATGCAATGTTCTCTCACTTAAATCATTCTGTAAAATACATTGATTAGATGATTTTGATGCTTAAAAAAGAATGATAAATCTTGAGCAACTGAACTTCCACCACCTTTTCTACTTTTGGCGTGTCGCCAAGCTAGGACACCTGACCCGTGCGGCGCTGGAGGTTCACACTTCGCAGTCTGCGCTTTCCGCCCAGATCAAACAACTTGAAGAGCGCTTGGGCGAACCCCTGTTTGAACGCGAAGGGAAACGCCTGGTACTCACCGCCACAGGCCGACTGGCGTTTTCTTATGCCGAGGACATCTTTGGCCTTGGACAGGAAATGCTCGGGCGACTGCAAGGCCACAGCGAAGGGATGATCCCATTAAGGGTCGGTAGTGTGTCCACCTTGTCCAGGAACTATCAGGAAAACTGGATTCGTCCGCTGCTGGTCGATCCATCCGTTGTCCTGACCCTGGAGTCAGGTTTGCTGGAGGGCCTGCTAGATCGGTTGTTGCAGCATCAGCTCGACGTTGTGCTGGCCAATGAAACCGTACCTGCCGAATCGAATCGCCCGTTGCATTGCCACTTTCTGGGCAGCCAGGCCATCTCATTGGTTGGCCCAGCAGGCGCCTGGAAGGATCGCACATTACGCATTCCGGAAGACCTGGAGGGTGCTGACATCGCGTTGCCAGGGCCGCGGCATGCACTCCGGGCGCAGTTCAATGCTTTGTGCATCACGGCGGGTGTGAAGCCGCGGCTGCGGGCCGAAGTTGATGACATGGCGATGCTTCGCCTCATCGCGCGGGACAGCGGCTGGCTAACGGTGCTTCCAGAAGTAGTCGTGCAGGATGAATTGCGAACAGGCAGTCTGGTCAAGGTGGGCCAATTCACCGAGCTGCGTGAGAATTTTTATGCGATCACCACGCCCAAGCGCCACCGCATTGAGCGGCTTGAGGCCCTGCTGGCGGGCGCATCCGACGAACTGCGCACGGCGAACTTCGAAGGGTTGTGAGCGGCTTGGGCAGGAGCCCTTGGGCGACTGTGCCAAGACGGCGTCAACAACCCTGATTTAGCAAGCAACAGGCTAATTTAAGTAAATTCTTTTTTTTTCACACTATTGCCGATTTATTTGCCTATAAATTTGCCGATTGCTGGTCTAAAGAATGCGCTAAAAAAATTGACGGATAGGTGCCCTGAGTGATCGAAATGGAAATGACTGAAGCCGCTTCATCTTTACTGCGACACGTTCGGCGGTGGTCGAGGCATAGAAACACTGGGAAACACACAGCGTTCGATGGGGTCCTTCAATCGGACGAAAGACAAGAAATCGAATGGCTCTGCCATCCTTGGGTATGCTCGGCACGTCATCTCGTAATCATCTAAAGCTATGCCCGAATCCTCCGCCAAACTTGCCTTCGGCCTCATCATCGTCGGTGACGAAATCCTCTCTGGTAAACGCACCGACAAGCATCTCCCAAAGGTAATTGAACTGCTCGCAGCGCGGGGGTTGCCGTTGGCCTGGGCGGAGTATGTGGGCGACGATCCAGCACGGATTACTGCGGCGCTGCGGCGTGCATTTGCGTCTGGGGACGTCGTGTTTTCGACGGGTGGCATCGGCGCGACACCGGACGATCACACTCGTCAATGTGCCGCCGCAGCGCTCGGCGTTCCGCTAGCGTTGCACCCTGAGGCGGAGGTTTTTATCCGCGAGCGCATGCAGGACGTGGCGCGCGAGGCGGGTTTGCCTTATGAGCCGGACCGTGCGGACAACCTGCATCGGCTCAACATGGGCGTGTTCCCAGACGGCGCGACGATCATCCCGAATCCGTTCAACAAGATTGC
>Ga0209181_10002239_pt1 | contig 32049 bp, 26 predicted proteins | sample MAT05_FD_187208 | JGI IMG/M metagenome (GOLD analysis project Ga0209181, IMG submission 187208) | Freshwater microbial communities from Lake Fryxell liftoff mats and glacier meltwater in Antarctica - MAT-05 (SPAdes) (version 2) | ecosystem: Environmental > Aquatic > Freshwater > Ice > Liftoff... | reverse complement strand
CGTCGTCGCTCGCGCGTCGGCGGCCTTCAGGCCTGCCTCCTTGCGGCTCTTAGGATTTGGGCCCGTCTCCTTCGCGAATTCGACCCGCGAGGCCTACGGCATTCGTCGCTCGCACTGCGCGCTTCGCATATTTGCGTAGTTGGCATGGAGTCGCGAATTTCGACGCTGTTCGCCACATGAAGCGGACCTCAGCCTTTCCAGGCTGACTCTTCGACCCACTCGCTCGGGCCACCGGCCGATCGTGGATCGCTCGCCAGCACCGCGTCGACGTCGTGGCGCAACAGGATCTGCTCGGCGGGGTCGACCCCGCCCTTGAACATGCGCTTGAAGAAGCCGGTGCGCCGCTTCGCGGTGACGAGCCAGCGACCCGAGTCGTCGCCCTTGTCGGCATCGAGCAGCGCGACCTCGACATCATAGCGATGCTCGCCGCGGCGCGCGTCGAGGGCCTGTCCGACGTAGGAAGTCCAACGATACTCGACGGTCCAGCCGCGCCGCTGCAAGCCACGCGCGATCATGTCCGCGAGCGCTTCACCCTGTGGCACTGGCTCGCCCGGTACGTTCGCCGTGCGCGAAGGCGCGGCCACCTCGAGCGCTTCACCGGCCTCGCCTGGCGCGACACCTTCGCCTCGCTCGACAAAGCCAGGTGCGAACAACGCGCGATGGGTCAGATCTTCACTCATGGCTCTACCTTCCTCGCCCCGGGCCCGTATGCAGGAATTCTTATCGCCTGATCGATGACCAGGGCCGTGCTACCGATGCGGAAGCCGAGCGTAGGCACGAACGAGGCAGCGGCCACCGTGCGCTGCGGATACTCGAGCAGCGCATGGGCCCCGGCCGCCCCACTCGGGTCGCGCCACGACAGCTCGATGCGCACTTGCCCAGGCTGCGGGAGCGCGAAGGTGCGACGACCTCCGTTGGCATCGAACGCCGCTGCGCGTCGTCCCGCGACCTCGACCTCGATCGGCCCGCCGAGCGCTCGCAATGGCATAACGACCACCGTCAGCTCATGTGCATCCTTTGCTGCTTCGAGCCACGCCACGAACGGCACACCCATCGGACTCGCGGCCACCTGCTCGCTGCGCGGCGCACAGCCCATCAGCAGAGTCGCGAGCGCGAGCCAATACGGTGTCAAACTCGGGCCCCGAATGGAGCGTCGCGGCGCACCACGAATGTGCCCTTGCGCAGCGCGGCGAGCGTCTCGCCCAGGCTCGCTGGCTGTGCCTGACACCAGCGCAGATAGGCCTCGAACGAGATGTCGGGATCGTCGAGCTCCTCGTGCGTGAGGAGGAAGTCGCCAGCCAGCGCGTGTCGCGCCGCGTGCACGAGGTTGTCGTGATAGCTCTCGTAGACGCACAGGTCCTGCATGAGCCGCGCGTGCTCGTGCGCACCTGTGTGCACCAGCGAAGCCTCTTCCAGCAGACGCTCTAGCGCGCCGTCGGTCAGCGAGAGGATCTGCAGATCGTACGCGAACTGATGCCGATCGTGATGGGTCCCGACCAGATGTCGGATGAGCTCGTCGGGCTTGGACAAGAGGCCCGACAGATCCCACGGTCGCACCGCCCCGAGCGCCAGCACGAACGGAAAGCGCAGCGGCCGGAGGCGCAGGACGCGCGCGCGCAGACCAGCACGCGGCGGCCGATCGACTGACAACCCGATCGACTCCGGCCGCGTCGCCATCCGATGCATCATGCGCATCACACCCAACGTGATCTGCCACACGTTCGGTGCTGCGGTGACCATGCCTTGCAAGTACGCGCGCTGGACCATGGCGTGGATCCGCTCGGGCGATAGCAACAACAGGTGCGACAAAATCGGTGCTCGCATGGGCCTAAGATCACCGACCACAGCGGCGAAGTAAACCTCTCCCTCGAACTGCGAGGTCGGCCGAGCGAACCCGGCCGACCTCGGCACCTCAGATGCTGCGGCGGCGCATTCCAACGCGCAGCGCGACCAACGCCAGGCCCGCAAGCAAGAGCCCGAGGCCCGCACCCGTACCGGCCGAGCAGCTACCGCCCTCGGCGATGAGGCTCTGCGTGCAGATCTGGTTGTCGCCGTCGCACGCGTCGCGCGGGTTGGTCTGGTTGTCGAACTCGACGCCGTCTGACACGCCGCCACGGTCGGTGTCGGGGTTGAGCGGGTCGGTCTCGTTGTCGCCCGGCTGATCGAAGTCGCCGACGTCGCGGTCGCCGTCTTTGTCTTCACCGTCGCGGCAGTTGGTCGAGCCGTTGTTGAACCCGTCGCACAGCGTGTCACCATCGGTGTCGGGGTTGTTCGGCAGCGTGTCGATGCCCTGGTCATAGAGGCCGTCGGTGCCGGTCTCGCTGCCCCTGCAACCGCTCTGGTCCCAGCCACCGCCGCCCGGACCGTCGCACAGACCGTCGTCGTCGCTGTCGGTGTCGAGCGGGTTGGTCAGCGTGATGCGCTCGCCGCCGAGGCAGTTCGCAACCACACCCACGTTGTCGGTCGCCTTGATGCCATCGCAGAGGCCGTCACCGTCGGTGTCCGCGTTGGTCGGGCTGGTCTCCGTGGTGCCGCGGTCGGCCGGGTCGAAGTCGCCGTCGGTGTCCTCGACGCCGATGCAGGCGGCGATCATGACGTGTCCGTCGCAGAGCCCGTCGCCATCGGTGTCCGGGTCCTGCGGGTCGGTCTCGTCACCGCTCTGCGGGATGCCGTCGGGACCGATGTCCTCGTCGCGGTCCTTGATGCCGTCCTGGTCGACGTCGTCGCACGCGTCACCGATGCCGTTGCCGACAGGCGGCGGGTAGCGATCTTCCTGGCCCGGGTTCGCGACGAACGGGCAGTTGTCGGTGCTGTCCGGGATCCCGTCATTGTCGGCGTCGCCCTCTGCACAGTTCACGAGGTCGCCGTCACAACGGTCGCGCGGGTTGGTCTGCTGCACGAGCACCTCGGTCCCGTCGTCCACGCCACCGCCGTCGGTGTCCTTGGCCAGCGGGTTCGTCTCGGGATCGTCGATGCCGTTGTAGTCGCCCGGATCGCGGTCGCCATCGAGGTCTTCGCCCCGCTGGCAGTCGGTCGCGCCGTTCTCGAAGCCGTCGCAGAGCTTGTCGTTGTCGCTGTCGCTGTCGTTCGGATCGGTGTCGGTTCCGGCCGCATAGATGCCGTCGCTGCCCGGCTCCGAGCCGACGCACTTCGACATGTCCCACGCGCCGCCGCCTGGCCCGTCGCACAGGCCGTCACCGTCGGTGTCGGTCTTGAGGGGGTCACTGTGCTGGGTCGCCTCGCCGCCGAGGCACTGGCCACCGGCCTTGGCGCCATCGCAGATCCCGTCGTCGTCGGTGTCGGCGTCGATCGGGTTGGTCTCGCGGATACCCCAGTCGAGCGGGTCCTTGTCGCCGTCGCGGTCCTCGACCCCGATGCACGCGCCGACCTGCTTGCTACCGTCGCACAGGCCGTCACCATCGGTGTCGGGCTTGGTCGCGTCGGTTTGTGTCGCCTCGGGACCATCGAAGTCGGGGTCCTCTTCCACGTCGAGGAGGCCATCGCCATCGGTGTCGTCGCAGGCATCGCCTTCGTCGATCGCGGCCGGGTTGTAGCCGGTCGTGTCGTAGTTGTTCTCCTGCAACGGGTTCCACGTGAGCACGCAGTTGTCGTCGCCATCGAGGATGCCGTCCTCGTCCTGGTCGCTGTCGACCGGGCCACCGTCGATCTGCGTCAACACCGTGTTCGACGGACGCTCCGGCTGGACCGTGCCCGTGCCATCACCATCGTAGAAGCCTGTCTGGCTGACGGTGCCCGAAGCGTTGTTGGCGATGCGCACCTGGAACACGATCACCGCGCTGTCGCCCGCCGCGATGACGCCCGTCGGCTCACCCGGCGAGCCGACCTCGCGCGCCGACACGAACGGCATCGTACCGCTCGCATCCGCCACGGCCGACCCATTGAGCTTGGTCGAGCCGGCCACATACGTCGTGCCGGTCGGCACTGGCAGGCGCGCCACGACGCCATCGGGCGAGTCGCCCGAGCCGATGTTCGCGATCGTCAGCGTGTAGGTCAGCACGTCGCCCTCACCGGCGAGCCCGGTCGGCGACACGGTCAGCGTCGCCTGCAGCAGCACGCCGGGCACGTTGATCGTCACGCCCGTCTGGCGGTCGAGCTCCTTGGCCGCACCTGCACAAGAAGGCCGCCACTCGAGGCGCCAGCTCGGCGTGACGGTCACCTTGTCGAGCGCGTTGGGCGCCGCGACCAGGCTGTCGACCTTGTAGCGCAGCGTCACGAGCTTGGTCTGGCCGGGCTCAAAGGCGCCGATCGAGACGCCACCGAGAGCGGCCGTGCAGTTGCTCGGCAGGAGCTGGGCTGCCTGCACGCCGTTACGCGCGACGCCGTCGACCGCGAGGCCCTGGAAGGTGGTGTTCGAGGTCGCCTGGTAGCAGAACGCGACGTCGTCAGCCGCGCCCGTGCCTTCGTTGACGAGGGTCACGGTGAACGTCAGCTCGTCGCCGATCCAGGTCACCTCGTGGCTCGTCTCGTGGACACCCGCGAGGTCCGGCGAATCGAAGTCGAGCGCCAAGCCGATGGCCGAGATGATGTAGTCGTCGCCCTCGGTGTCGATGCCGCCGGTGGTCGCGTACAGCGTCGTCGAGCTCTGCCCGTTGGCGAGCACGTCGGGGTTCTCGAGGTCGTCGTTCAACGGGATCGTCGCGATGTCCCAGCCCTGTCGCGCGCCGGTCACGAGCGAGATGTCCGAGGTGAAGTCATCGTGGATCGTGAGCTGGTGGTTGCGCGTGCCGAACGTGCCACGTGTATCGAGCAAGCCATCGTCACCGTTGATCTGCGATGCGAAGAAGTTGTCGTACGCGTTGTTCGGACCCGACAGCGGGAACACGCCGACCTCGCCCGGCGGCAGCGCGATGAGCAGCTGGTCGTCGGTGAAGCGCGCGTCGCCCTCGAGCGCGGTCACGACCATGCGACCGAGCGCGGAACCGGGCTCGGACGGGGTGCAGAAGCCCGACACCTGGATCTCCGCCTCGCACGGGCAGACGGCGTTGTCGTCGTCGCGCACTTCCTGGCCGATGACCCACAGGTTGATGTTGCGCATCGGCAGGTCGGGGTGCGCGTAGACGACATACAGCGCCCAGCCGCAGCCGGTGACGTAGTTCTGGTCCATGAACTGGGTGCCGACGACGCGCGACACCATGTAGCGACCGGCCCCGCCGACGCTCACCGCACCGGTCACATCGGCCCAGCGCTGGTAGTACTTGTAGTTCGCGCTCAGCAACGTCAGCGCCGTCGTCTCGCCGGTCGGCGACACGGTCTGCTGGGTGCCGCCGGGCAGCGTCAAGTTGACCGACGCGGGCGTGAGCGCGGGCAAGGCAGGCAAGCCCGCGGACTGGCTCGAGCAGGCCCACACGAGCTCGGCCTTGACGACCGAGGCGCCCGCCGGAATGTCGAGCACAGCCGCGGAACCATTGAGGTTGTAGTCCGCCGTCGTGCCGACCGGGTAGCTGCCTTCTTGCAACTGCGACGAGGTCAACGGGTTCGCGATGAACGTGCCGATCGAGCCACCGACGCCCGGCGCCGAGCCGCTCTCGGCATCGAGCCCGAGCGTGTTGCCGGTGACGACCAGCTCACCGCGGAGCGTGCCGCTGTAGACGGGCGCCTGCGCGTCCGCTCGGCTCGAAAGAAAGCCAGTCAGAGCGAGGCTCAAGACGAGGGCGAGTGGCGTGCGCGTGTGCATCATCGAGCTCCCAGGGGCGTGAATAGGACGCGGGCCTATGGCAGAGCCAGAAGGCCGAATCAAGCATTGCGAACGTCAAGTCGGGGTTTTCGAGACGTGTCAAGGGCTTGCGCATCTACCGGCGAGACGCCCTGAGACCCGCTCGGAGAGCCAGCTCGCGGCTTTTGCGCGTGTGCAACTTGACCCATTCTCAAGGTCGTGCAGGGCTGATGTGCGAGAGGTCGACCCACGATCCGCGCGACGGTACGCCGTGCACAATCCTGATCGTTCCGTGCTCGGGCATCATCACGACCGCACCGTTGGTGTTGAGTCCATCGATGTCGTCCCGGCAGATCGCGTCGCTCCCGCCCGCCACGTCGGCGAAGAACCCCTGCACCAGCTCCGGCGTGAGGCGCCCGGCCTCGTTCGCCAAGGCCTCCATGCGCACCTGGCGAAAGCGCGAAGACGACGTCGGCGGCGAGCCTTCGATCGCCTGGTTCTCCGCCAGGAGGCAGTGGTTCGCGTGCACGGCGACGCCCTTCGCGAGGTCGTGTCGGTGCGCGACCTGGGCCGAGCACTCGAGCAGCGCGACCCGCTCATTATCGGCGACATAGTAGAAGTGCGCGCCCGCCCGCGGTGCCGTCACGACCGCCTCCACCGCGGCCTCGAACGACTCGGCAGCCAACGCACGATGGATGATCGACAGGTAGTTCACGCCCGGCCGCGCGTCCTTCGTGCGGATGTTGGTCGTGCCGATGGCGATGCCACGATCGTTCAAGCCTATCAGCGACAGACAGCCATCGGTCGTCAGTGTGCGCGTCACCGGCCCTCCCTTCGGCGCCCGCACCATGCCGATCACGAACGGTAAATTGTCGGTCGCGAGGTCCCACGTCTGGCCCGCGATCAGCGCCTGAGCCCGGTCCTTCTGCACGACGATCGCCGTGCAGCCACCGAGGTCGACCGTCCCGTCCGCTGCCGCATTACCAGGCCATGACAGCGCGTCGCGGAAGTCGGTGAGCCCGTTCATCGCGAGGACCTTCACCAAGGACAAATCCGCGCCGGCCGCGATCCCCTCGAGCTCGTCCATGCCGGCCGGGTGGTAGTCGCGCGTCACGTCGATCGACGCCGCGGCCACCGCCAGCAGCATGCCCTCGTCGACCTTCTGGCCGCCGTACTTGAGCGCCTGAGCGATCGCGTTGTCGACCCGCCGTCGATACAGCTCGTGGATCTCAGGCCGACTGATCTCACCAAACGCTTCACCGATGTCGCGCGGGCTCCCCGCCAGGTTCAGGATTCGCATGGCCGCACTCAAGCAGGGCCCAGTTGCGAAGGCAAGCCTTGCCTCCCAAGGCAAGGCTTGCCTTGCGTCCGACCGCACGCGCGCACACGATGCCGCCATGCGCTACCTGCTCGCGTGCCTCGCCTTCGTTGCCTGCGACTCCTCGAACGAGGGCCCGCGCGATATCGTGACCGACACCGCGGACACGGGCGAATCGCTGGACACCGCGCCAGACCTCGCCCCCGACAGCGGTCAGGCACTCCCCGACACGGGTGAGGCACTCGCCGACACGGGTGAGGCACTCGCCGACACGGGTGAGGCACTCGCCGACACGGGTGGGGCACTCGACGACACGGGTGAGGCACTCACGGACAGCAGTCAGGACGTCCCCGACACGGCGTCCGACGCCGACATCACCCCACCCGCAGCCCCGTCGATCTACCTCACGATCGCCGCCGTCCCTCCGGAGATGAACGGCTCACGCCCGGCGTTCATCCCGGCCGGTGACCTCCCGTTCCGCCTCCGCGCCAATCGCGAGCGCGTCGACCTCGACGTCATCGCCCTCGCCGACAGCGGCCCGTTTGCGCTCGCCGACCTCGCACTCGAGTGCACCGCCAACGGCCAGCCGCATGCCCTCCCGGCCGCTACCGAAGCGGCCGCAGGCCACCTCCACGTGGCTATCGATGCGGCCCACGCCTTCCCCGACGGCGCCGATATACTTTGTACTGCAACTATCTCGACGGCCGCCGGCACGACCACCTCGACCTACACGTTCGATGCCGCGACCCTGCCGCCCAAGCTCGACCCGTTCCCCAGCACTGACATCTGGCTCGTGCTCACCCGCCGCGACACCTGGGCCCTCGAGGTCACGCCGCTGCCCGACGGCACGACCCAGTTGCTCTCGAAGTACACGCCCCAAGGCGACGGCATCGACGACTTCGACGCCCCCTTCTATGAAGTCGGCCTCATGCCGACCAGCGACCCGGCCGCCGCGGCGCTCATCCGGGCCCACCTCATCGAGCGCGTGCGCGCCATCGTCAACGGCATCTATGGTCTCGATGGGGCCGGCCGACCGACCCCCGGCGGCGTCGACCTGCGCCTCTACTTCGAGGGCGACGCCGGCGCCCCGAGCCCCGCCGACTTCGGCGACCCGAGCCAGCGCTTCTCGATGATCGCGCTGACCGGCGACGGCGCCCCCGATGACCAGCTCGGCGGCACGTTCGGCCGCGCGCTCATCGATTGGAACAATCAGGACGTCGAAGACGACACGGTCTATGGCCTCGGCATCTGGCCCGCCGCGATCGTCCGCACGATCCTGAAGAACCCGGCCGGCGCGCTCTTGCTCGGCGAGTGTCGCCCTTCGCTCGGTGGCATCCCGTTCGGCGCCGCCGTTGGCGACTCGTACTTCATCGGCAGGGACGTCGACCCCAACACTGTGCCCAACGACTACGCCGGCCGCGCCACCCGCTACAACCTGCTGATGCAGTTCGGCTCGCTCGCCATCGCGGCGATCCTCTCGCACGAGGTCGGCCACTCGCTCGGCCTCGTGCCGTTCGGCCCGCCTCCCGAGGGGCTGTTTGCGGGCGTGCAGACCGACTGGGTCGTGAGCCTCGCGCCCGACGCCCACATCGACATCGCCGGCCTCAACGTGATGCAGACCGGGGCAAGCGTAAACTGGGCCGAGGCGATCTCCGGCGCTCTGCCTGTCTTCGAGCCGCTCTCGTGGGCCTACCTGACGCGTCAGCTGGTCGTCGGCCCGCCCGGTCGCTAGCGGGAACGAAACGCGATCGCTGTGCAAGATTTGCCCACGTACCGTTCCGTGACTTCGCTCGCATCCGCCTGCAGTGCGGCCGCGAAAGTCAGCGTGGTCGGCCCGTCTCCTGCACTATGCTCGCCACGCCGTCTCCGATTACCGGCCGAATTCCAGAGGACCCCATGAACAAGAAGCCCATCACCCTCCTCACGCTCGTGGCCGCGTCCACTGGCTCCCTGCTCCTCGCGCCGACGCCCGCCAAGGCTTGCGGTGGCTTCTTCTGCTCGCAGGTCCCGGTCGAGCAGACCGGCGAGCAGATCCTGTTCGGCATGAACGGCGGCAAGATCACAGCGCAAATCCAGATCAACTATGCTGGCGAGGCCGAGGACTTCGCGTGGCTCCTGCCGGTCGCGAGCCGGCCCGAGATAACCCTCGGCAGCGCTGCCGCCTTCACCAACCTCGGCCAGCGCACGGCGCCCTCCTGGCAGCTCACCTGGAACAACCAGAACTCGCAGTGCAACGGCTGGTGGTACTACCCCAGCTTCAGTGAGGGCGCCGTCGACGACGATGGCGTGCCCGACGGCGGCGGCGTCTCGGTCCTCGCCCGCAAAGAGGTCGGCCCGTTCGACACCGTCGTGCTCGAGTCCAACTCGACCGACGACCTCCTCCAGTGGCTCGCCGACAACGACTACGCGCAGCCGCCGTCGGCCCGCGCGCTCATCGACCACTACGTCAAACAGGACATGGTCTTCGTCGCGCTGCGCCTCCTGAAGGACGAGCCGACCGGCGCCATCCAGCCGATTTCGTTGACCTTCGAGGAGGCCAACCCGTGCGTGCCGCTGGTGCTCACGCAGGTCGCTGCGACCCCCGACATGCCGGTGCAGCTCTACCTCGTGTCCGACCATCGTATGGTCCCGAACAACTGGCTGCACGTCGTCATCAACGAGAAGAAGATCGACTGGATAAACGGCGGCTCGAACTACACGGACATCGTCACGCAGGCCATCGACGAGGCCGCGGGGCACGGCTTCGTCACCGAGTTCGCAGGCTCGAGCGCCATCCTCGACCAGCTCGTCTATCGCGACGGCCAGTACAACCTCGCGCCCCTGTCCGCGGCAACCTCACCGGAGGGCTTCGTGATGGACCTCCTGAGCCAGGGCTTCCCGCGCGACTCGCAGATGCAGGGCCTCCTGCGTAAGCACATCCCGATGCCCGTGGCCGTCGCCGCCCGCGGCGTCAGCGAGCAGGATTTCTATAATGATCTCGCGAGCTACACCGCCGACCTCGCGGCCGCCGGCTTCGTCTTCGACCCGACCGCGTTCGTCGCCGACCTCGAGGAGCGCATCATCACCCCGCTCCGCGACACGCAGGCCGTCTTCGACTCCAAGCCCTACTTCACGCGCCTCTTCACGACCGTCTCGGCCGACGAGATGACGCGCGACCCGGTCTTCTCGCAGAACCCCGACCTCGCCGACGTGTCCAACGTGCACACCGCCACGGCCACCCCGACCTGCGGCAGCGACCCCAGCCAGCCGCCCGAGTCGGTCCTCATCGAGCTCGCCGACGGCGAGACCCTGACCCTCGAAGGCCCGTTCCAGCAGGGCTATCCCGTCACCTATCCGGCCCCGGCGCCCAACGAGCCGGCCGCCCTGCGCATCGAGCTCATCGGCGCCAGTGGCCCTGCCACCGTGCTCCACTCGACCCAAATCGCGGCGGTCGATAAGGCCCTCGACACGCAGACCCCGACGCAGGTCATGACCGACCTCGCCAACGGCGCCATCGCGCGCCCGCCCGTCGCCGATGTCGGTGCCTCCGGTGGCTGCTCGCAGAGCGGGCTGCTGGGGCTGTCGGCCTCGATCTCAGCGCTCGCCCTACTGTTCCGCAGGAAGCGCAGCTAGCGGTTAGCGCTAACCGACCAGCTTGTCGGCTTCGGCGATGTGCTCCGGCTTGGCGCCGAAGCCGCGCAGGAGGCCGGCACGCGCCGACGGCAGCAGCGAACGCAGGTGCAGCGTCGCCGGGTTGATGCGGTCGAGCTTTCGGAAGTGATCGAGCCCGTGCACGTAGGCCCACGCGAGCTGGGTGCGCTGGTTGTCGTCACCCGCATCGATCGTCCCGCTCGCGACTGCTTCGGCGAGGAGTGCCGCGAAGGCGCCGAGGATCGGGGTCAGCAAGCGCTCACCAACCGAGCGCGCCTCGGCATCCGACAGCACCGCCTCGGGGAATGACAGGAACGCATCTACCAGGCGATGCGGGCGCGGCGACGACTCCGCATGCTCGATGTACGACCCGAACGCGATCATGATCCGGGCGAGCACCCGCGCGTGGGCCGAGGCATGCGCGAGGCGCGGCGCGACGTCGCTCAAGCGGCGCTGCATGAAGCCGTGGAAGTCCGCGATCGCCAGCTCCTGCAGGCCGACGAGCAGCGCCTCCTTGCTCGGGAAGTAGCGATAGACGGCACCCACCGACGCGTTCATGCGCGCGGCCAGGCGCGCGATCGTGAGCCCCTCCATGCCGTCCTGGACGACGAGGCCCATCGCCTCCGTCAGATACGACTGGCGCTTCTTGTCGTGGCGCACCTTGCGCTTGTCCGGCGGCCCATTCGACACGGTCGAAGGCTCACTCACGGGGCGGGGCATCGCTGCCGTCCTGGCGCCGGATGTGTCGGGCGACCGCACGGAATCTTTCGTTGATGCCGTTTTGCGAACGTTGTTCGCCTTACTCTTGCCCGGCGACTGAATCATGTCGTACCTTGCATTTTCGCGGTAGGAACAGCGCTACGTTCGAGACGAAGCGGCTGCGCAAGCTCGAACGCGAACGGTGCTGAAGTGGGGCATTGCCCCAGTCAGCACGTCCGCGCAACGCACAAACGAGATGCACGATGTATGACCTCGTTATCCGGAATGGCAAGCTCATCGATGGCACTGGCGCGGACGCCCGATTCGCGGACGTCGCAGTCCTGGATGGCCGTATTGCTGCGATAGGCCAGGACCTCGGTCCCGCCAAACGAACCCTCGACGCGACCGGGCTCCTGGTGACCCCGGGCTTCGTCGACATGCACACCCACTTCGACGCGCAGGCGACGTGGGACCCGTACCTCACCCCGTCGTCCTGGCACGGCGTGACGACGGTCGTCATGGGCAACTGCGGCGTGGGCTTCGCGCCCGCCGCTCCCGACAAGCACGACTGGTTGATCGGCCTCATGGAAGGCGTCGAGGACATTCCGGGCGCCGCGATGCACGAAGGCATCAAGTGGGGCTGGGAGTCCTTCCCTGAGTTCATGGACGAGCTCGCGAAGTTTCCACGCGCCATCGACATCGGCGCACAGGTCCCGCATGGCGCCTTGCGCGCCTACGTGATGGGCGAGGCCGGGGCGAAGAACGCGGTCGCGACCGATGACGACATCGCCAAGATGGCCGAGATCGTGCGCGCCGGCCTGCAAGCGGGCGCGCTCGGCTTCTCGACCTCGCGCACACTCTTGCACAAGGGCACCGACGGCGAGTTCGTGCCCGGCACGTTCGCGTCGAAGGAAGAGCTCTTCGGCATCGGCAAGGTGCTCGGCGAGGTCGGCCACGGCGTCTTCCAGTGCGCCTCCGAGCACACGCAGGTCCCGAAGGAGCTGCAGTGGATGAAGGTCATCGCTGCCGAGACCGGGCGCCCCGTGATCTTCACGCTGAGCCAGACCGACATGATGCCCGAGCTGTGGAAGCAGGTCGTGGGCGTGCTCGAAGAGGCGGCGTCGCAGGACATCCCGCTGTTTGCGCAGGCGGCCGGTCGCGCCATCGGCATCATGATGTGCTGGCGCGGCACGGCGCATCCGTTCGCGACCTACCCGTCGTGGCAGACGATCAAGGACCTACCCTGGGCAGAGCAGCTCGCGCACCTGCAGGACCAGGCGTTCCGCGCCACGATGATTGCCGAGAAGCCGCTCGACATGGGCTTCTTCGCGAGCTTCGTCACGCGCAGCTTCGACAAGATGTACGTGATGGGCCCCGACGGCATCGACTACGAGCCCACCCCGGGCCAGTCCGTCGCCGAGCTGTCGAAGGCGACCGGTGAGAGCCCGCAGGCCATCGCCTACGACGCGCTGATGCAGCACGGCGGCGAGGCGATGATGTACTTCCCGCTCTTCAACTACGCCAATAAGAACCTCGACCACCTGCGCACGTTGCACTTGCATCCGCGCGTGAAGATGGGACTTTCCGACGCCGGCGCACACTGCGGCGCGGTCTGCGACGGCGGCATGCCGACGTTCATGCTGACCCACTGGACGCGCGACCGCACCCGCGGCGAGCGCCTCCCGCTCGAGCACATCATCAAGCGCCAGACCCAAGACACCGCCGCGATGTACGGGCTTCACGACCGCGGCATCCTCGACGTCGGCTACAAGGCCGACATCAACCTCATCGACTACGAGCGCCTCGCCTTCGAGCAGCCGAAGATGGTGTACGACCTCCCGGCCAATGGACGCCGCCTCATCCAGGACGCGCGCGGCTACGTCGCGACCATCGTCTCGGGCGAGATCATCGTCGAGAACGGCGTGCCCACTGGCGCGCTCCCGGGCAAGCTGATCAGGGGACCGCAGACGCGCTGAAACGCGCCCATCTGGGGCGTCGCTTCGGGTGGTCGCTCCTGCGGCGTACGAAGCGTACGCCTCGTCGCTCGCACCCTCGCTCCTACCATCTGGGCACGTTTGAGCGCGCCTGGCGCTGTTGCGTGGAACCTACAGAATTGACTTGCCGAGGGCCGATAACACGAGCCACACCGCGAGCTTGCCGGTGCGGTTCTTGTCGTCGAGGATCGGATTGAGCTCGACCACTTCGACGCCGACCAGGCGATTGCTCTGCGCGAGCTTCTCGCAGATGAGGTGCGACTCGCGGATGTCGAGGCCACCGGGCACGGGCGTGCCGACCCCGGGCGCGTGATCGGGGTCGACGCCGTCGAGGTCGAACGACAGGTGGATGCCGCCGGTCGCGCGCGAGACCCGATCGATCGCCTCGCGCACACATACGGCCGTGCCGCGGTCGTCGAGCTCGCTCATCGTGTAGACGCGGATGCCGGTGCGCTTGATGACCTCGCGCTCGCGGCTGTCGATGTCGCGCGCGCCGATGACGCACACGAACTCGGGGTCGAGGGCGGGGCGATCGCCGGCGATCGCGACCAGGTCGGGATGACCCTCGCCGAGCAGCACGGCGAGCGGCATGCCGTGGATGTTGCCCGAGGGTGAGGTGTCGGGCGTGTTCATGTCGGTGTGCGCGTCGACCCAGATGACGCCGAGCGACTGACCCTTCTTGCGGAGGTGGCGCGCGATGCCCGACACGGTGCCGATAGCGACCGAGTGATCGCCACCGAGGATCACCGGGAACTGCCCTTGATCCATGCCTTTTTCGACCTTGTCGGCGAGCTGCGTGCAGGCCGCAACGATGGTCGGCAGGAAGCGTGCGCTGGCGTTGCCGACCGCGGCCGCCTCGGGCGAGGGCACGTGCACTTCGAACGTCTCGACCACCTCGATGCCGAGCTCGCGCACCTCCGCCACCAGGCCCGCGAGGTGGATCGCCGAGGGTCCCATGTCGACGCCACGGCGGCCGGCGCCGAGGTCGACGTGTACGTTTCCGATAGTGACCTGAGTTGGCTTCATGGCCGGAACAAGACGCCCGGAGGCGCTCGCGGTCAAGCGAATCAACCGCCTGACGGGCTTGCGCGCGCTCAGGTCAGAGCCGCTTGCTTCGAGCTTGATTCGAGTTTGTGCCGTCGCCATGGTCCGCCCATGACTCGCCCCAACGCACTGTTCTATTCGCTTCCGGTCGCTTTGATTCTCCCGCTCGCCAGCTTGCTGAGCGGCTGTGGCGACGATCCCGCAAAGGGCGATAGCGATGCCGCCGACGTCAGCGATACGAGCGAGGTCGACCCTTCGGACACGGCCGGCGACAGCTTCGACGACGCCGATACCAGCGAGCCGATCGACACTTCTGATACCCGCGACACGGTCGATACTGCAGACACGGTCGATACTGCAGATACGACCGACCCCGCGGACACGGTCGACACGACCGATACGGGCGACGCGGACAGCGACGAGCCCGGCCCGGCGATCGTCGCCGAGCGTTATGGCGCGCGCCTCTGGGGCCCAATCATCCAGATGTCGCGGACCGGTCGCTTGTTGTGGCTCGGCACCCGCGGCAGCCCCGATCCGCTGAGCGGCGTCTATCGCGCAGGCCTCTATCGCATCGACCTCGACACTGGGGTCGTGCGTCACTACGAGGACGAGCTCCCGCTCGAGGACTACTCCGAGTTCGACCCGTTCCTCGAAGCAGGCACCTTCGGTCCGACTCCGACCGCAGGCGTGCAGCTCTACCAATTCACGAAGTACCTCGCTGTCGCGCGCACCGGCCTCCTGCTCATCGATGGTAGTTCCGTGACCCCGTTCCCGGTCACCTACGAAGGCACCCCGGTTGTGCCAGTGCAGCTCGCCATCTCGGAGGGCTCCGAGCTCGCATCGCCGGTCGCGTGGATGACCTCCGATCGTGGCCTCTTGCGGCTCGACGCGGACACCTTCGAGGTCGAAGCGCTGATCACCGGCGCCGACCTCTCCATCCCGGACGACACCGGTGGTGACTTTGGCAAGCTCGCGACCGACATCTACACAAGCGCCGTCTACGCGGCCTACTACGCGACCACCGGCAAGTCGTACGTCGTGCGCGTGACACCCGATGGCACCATCACCAAGCTCACGCCGGGCGAGGGCGGCGTGCCGTCCGGGCTCGTCGGCGAGATCGTCTGGAGCATCCAGAACCAGACCGCCTACATCGCGCTCGGAGCCTGGAACGCGGCCGACGGCGGCGTCATCGCGTGGGACGGCACGACCTCGAGCGTGGTCATGCGCGAAGGCGAATTGGCCCTGGCCCACAGCGGCGAGGCCGGTGCATTCGGAGCGCAGATCCTGGCGCTCGACGAGAACACGGGCTGGCTCGCGGTCGGTGGCCAGGTGCAGAGCGGCTTCACCGGGGCGAAGGGCGGCGGCCTCGTGGTCATCGATCTGGCAACCAACGGCATCGTCGGCCTCCGCCAGAAGAGCTCGCCGCTCTATCATTGGCACACCAATCACCTGAGCTGGGACGGCCAGACCGGGCGGCTCTACGTCGCGATCTCCGACCTCTGCAGCGAGGTGAAGCTGCGCAACCGCGGCCTCTTCGCGCTGCGCTTCGACGCGACCGGCGAAGTGCACTACGAACGCCCGATCCTCTCCGGCGTGCGTGCCATCAGCTTCGACGAGCGCTCGGACACGCCGTGGCTCGGGCTGCGCGACGACAACGGCGGCCTCGCCTGCGACGGCTATCCGCTCCAGAGTGGCCTGGGCCAACCGCAAGCCGGTGGCAGCCTGGCGCTCGTGCCGCTGGTCACCGCGGCCAGCGACGGCGGCGGCGGCATCTCGATTGACGCGGGCGTCACCGCCATCGACGCGAGCGGCCCAAGCGGCGGCATCGCCATCGGCACCTATCGCGACGGCTTCCTCGTGGGACGTGTGGTCGACGATCGCGCCGAAGGCTTCGCCGCGAATCAGGCGCTCCTCGGCCCGAGCCTCTTCACCGAGGACGTCCTGCACCAGCCCGGCGCTGGCGATGGCACGGACGGGATCTGGGTCGCCGGTCGCACGAGCCACAGCCCAGGTGACCCACCGCAGCTCGCCGACCGTGGTCCGCGCGGCGCCGCCCTCATCACCGTGCGCGACGGCAATATCGACAAGGTCCTCCACTATGTGCGCGCCTCCGAGGACGCGGAGGACATCGTCGGACTGCCGTCGAGCGACGTGCGCGACCTCTATCGCGAGGCCGATGGCAGCGTCATCGCGGCCTGCGCCGCCGAGCGTATGGACCTGCCCTACGACCGCATGGAGACCCCCATCTTCGAGGTCGACGGCCTGCCGCGTATGGGTGGCGTCGCGCGCATGGACGGCAGCGCCGTCGAGGTGATCGCGGACTCGAAGCTCTTGCCCGATCCGCGTGCGTTGACCCGCGATGGCGCGGGCCGCCTGCTGGTCGCCGATGCGGTGCGCGGCGTGATGCGCCAGGACGCTGACGGCTGGGCCGGATTGACGCTGCCGGGTCTGCCGACGGGCTCGATCCCGCAGGCGATCTGGGCCGGCAACGGCGACGACCTCGCGCTCGCGACTTCGAACGGGCTCTGGGTGCGCCTCGGGCAGCGCGTCATGATCCTCGACGACGTCGGCTTCGCCTGGGCGGTCGAGTGGCACGGCGACCGACTCTACGTCGGCACCGATGTGGGCCTCGTCGTGGTGCGCCCGACGACCGCCCCGGCGACCACCTTCCCGGCCCGGCCGGCAGGTGTCGAGCCGCCCTTCGTCAGCAAGTGATGCCCCTGTGAGCCTGGTTCACGCGGTCGAGGCGATTCGTGTCAACCGCGTACCGGAGTGCGCGGTAATGCCGCGTAAGTCGCTTCGCGGCGACGCATCGAGTCATAGGAAAGTTGCCGGAATCGCATGCGTTCGATAGGGGCATAGAACTTGCGGTGCGGCCCTCGGGCGCGCGCCGAGCGAGCGCCCGGAGGTTCTCTATGTCGACCGTCACCGCAGATCGCCCCATGGTTCTCGATGAAGCCTTCGACGCTTCGCTGAGCCGGCCGATCGCCAAGCGCATGGCACGTCACCTCTTCCGCTGGGGCTACACCGCCGACCAGGTCTCCATCCTGGCCGCCGGCTTCGGCGTCTCGGCCGGCCTGTGCTTCACCGGTAGCGGCCTCTGGCCGGTCTTCGGTGGACTGCTCTTGCTCGCGATGGTCGTGACCGACTGCGCCGACGGCGAGGTCGCACGCCTCAGCCCGCCTTCGGACAAGCCATGGCGCGGGCGCATGCTCGATGGCGTGGCGGACCTCGCGACGATCCTCTCGGTGCACATCGCGATGGCGATCATGCTGACTCGCTCCAACATCGTTATCGGCGGCCATGCGCTCGGTGTCTTCGAGGTACTGCTGCTCACGGTTGCCGGCTTCGCGAGCTTCTCGTGGAAGTCGAGCGTCGTCGACGACATCAAGCAGCGGCTGCGCAAGCACTCGGTCGACCGCGAAGTCGCCAAGTATGTCGACCAGAAGAAGACCCTCTTCGAGAAGCTGCTCTTTTGGATGCTCGTGAACTACGTGCAGACCGCTGAGCGCCTCACCGGCCAGGGTCGCCCCGGCGGCTACGAGACCTTCCGCCTGGTAGCCGCCGTCGGCCCGAGCCATCACCTGGTCGCCATCGCCATCGCGGGCATGCTCTCGCCCGTCGCGCCGACCCTGTACCTGACCTACTTCCTGCTCACGATCGGCCCCGGCAACCTCTTCCTGTGGGCGGTCCTCGCACGCGCTCGGCGCCTCGAAGGCTGACATTCGCTACGGCGACCATCACGGATAGCAGATAGAGATTCGGCCGAGCTTGCTCGGCCGTTGTCGTTCAAGGGCCAGAGCAGAGCAGAACCAGTCATGAGGCCTCGCGCAGACACATCAACCAAGACCCCTTGCAGGGCTGGCACGTGTCTTGTATCTTGTATGGGTCCTTCCTGAGTTCCTTCCCGCCAAAGCAACCGGCTCCGGTCTTGGAGCCCCTGCCATAAAGTCCTTCCATCCGATCCTCTCGGCCTTGCGCCCCGAACCGGTTCCCGGAACGGGGCGCTTCTGTTTTCAGGCCCTTACGATGATTCGATGAGATGCGACGCGGCGCTTTGGGCGACATCAGGACAAGCAACAGGGCGACTCGAGCTGCTGATCGGTTGCCATATGGCGTCACGCGCGTGAGCCAGTCCGACGCCCCCCACGATCATGGGGGGTCGCAACCTGCGACGGCTGTCTCAGTTCGATACGCAAGCATCAATCGCATGTCGCGACCGGCTCAGAAAGCGACTCATCCCGCGTGCGGTGGCCGTGCTATAAGCGTGCGGTGATACGCGATCTCGGCAGTCTCAATCCCTACAGCGTCGGCACCCTCATGAAGGAGGCCGTGCGTCGCGCGATAGTTGCGATTCGTGCGCAGCGCTTCACGTTCGAGGCGCGCACCAAAGAGTCGTCGTTTGGGCCCGGTTCGCGGCCCGACTTCGTCACGACTGCCGACCAGTCGGCTCAGCGTGTGTTCGTCACCCTCTTGAGCAACTGGTTCCCCGACTTCGGCATTGTCGCCGAGGAAGAGGGACTGCGCTTGCCATGCACCCATCCAACGCATGACCTGTGGTTCACGGTAGACCCGCTCGATGGCACTCGTGCGTTCATGCGTCGCCAGTCGCACGGCATTGGGACGATGGTGGCGCTGGTCTGTGACGGCGAGGTCATCGGCGCGTGCGTCGGCGACGTGATGACCAGCGAGGTCTACGCGGCGCGACCCGACGACCCGGAGGTCCACCGCATCAGCGAGTTCGGCATCGCCGAGCGCCTCGTCATCGATCCCGAGCGTCGCCTCGCCGAACAATGGATCCTCGTTGGCGAGCACGGCCAGCCTCGCTCGTCGCTGCTCATCTCGATGGTTGGCGGCCCGCGCCCTCTGTTCTCGGGGATCGAGACGACCACCGGCTCGATAGGGATCGGCATTGCGCGCCTCTGGAAAAGCGAGGTCGGCGCCGCGGTCTTCGGGCCGTTCGCGCGCGGCACGCCTTGGGATCTATATCCGATCGTCGGGATCTCGCAGCGGCTCGGCTTCCGCTTCTTCTCGCTCGAGGACGCAAGCGATGGCCGCGCGGGCCTGGTGCCGTGGCGACCACTCATCGCGCGCGAAGGCATGCCGGTGCCGCACGAGGTCATGGTCGTGCACGAGAGTCGGGTCGACGAGCTCATCGCATGGAGCCAGCTGCAATAGCTCGCGGTAGCTCTAGCGCTTTCGGGCTTCCTCGCGCCGCGGGATGAGCTCGTGCGCCGCGAGGAAGCCGAGGGCGAACTCCGCGACTTCGTCGGCACGCTCGATATAGGCGGAGTGCGCGAAGTGCGGCGGCGACACCAGATCCGCATGCGCCGGCAGGTGGCGTGCGAACCAGCGTCGATGTGAATCGGGCAGGAGGCGCTCGGCCTCGCCCCAAAGGAGCAGCACCGGCATCGGTAGCGCGCTCACGGTACTCGGCTCGAGCAGGTCGTCGCGACCAGCACGCGAGAAGAACTCGCGCAACGAGGGCGAGGCGAAGCGGCGGCGCAGCTCTTTGCCGGCGAGGCGGTGATACCAACGCGGGCGATCGAACAAGCGGCCCATGAAGCGGGTCGCGTCGGCGGAGGTCTTGAGGTCGAACGAGGCGACCAGCTCTTCTAGCTCGCTCTCGGTGCCATGAGCCCCGGCTGGCGAGAGCAACAAGAGCGCCGAGACACGCTCGGGCCGAAGGGCCGCATAGCGAAGCGCCGCACCGCCGCCGAGCGAGTTGCCGTACAGCACGAACGGCGCGGGCGGCACGGTGTCGAGCCAGCCGGACACCAGCACGAAGAGCGCATCCGGCGTGAAGGGCGAGGCGGGGATCGCGGAGGCGCCGTGGGCCGGTGCCTCGGGCACATAGATCACGCCGAAGTGCGGACGCAGGCGGCGCAAGAGGCGCGCAAAGGTGGTCGCGGAGCTGCCGACGCCGTGCATCAAGACGAGGGGTGGCGCGTTCGGCGGCGACTTCGGGTGCGGGTCGAAGACGTAGGCGTGCATCGAGGTCGACTCGCTGCCGGTCGCAATCACATCGTTGCGTGAGCGCGCGCCGAGTCGGCGCAGATTCCAGCGCCCGAGCCGTTCGATGAAGCTCGTCGCGGGTGACGCCGGCCGGTCCGGCAAGGTCATCCGAGGCGCCCGAGCGCCCGCAGGAGGCGTTCGACCCGGGCGGGGTCGACCGGGTTTCGCCAGTCGCCGTCGACCTTAAGTGAGGTGCCGATGATGAGGCCCTCGGCGGCCTCGGAGAAGGCGACAACGTTGTCCTCGTCGATGCCCGAGCCGACCAGCACCGGCAGGTCGGCTTCGCGCGCGGCGAGCACGTCGTCGAGGTCGGCGGCGGCGCCGGTCTGGCTGCCGGTGACGATGACTGCGTCGGCGCCGGAAAACGCGGTGCCCTTGGCGAAGTCGGCCAGCGATAGATCGGCCGTGACCGCGTGTGCTGCGTGTTTCTTCTTGATATCCGCGTAGATACGGATGTCTGTTGGGACCGCCAACAGGTTCGCACGCGCGCGCAGGAGCGTGCCGGCCGAGGCGTCGAGCCAGCCCTCATCGGCGACGTGAGCGTAGGCGAAAGCCTCGGCGCGGATGAAGCTGGCACCGCTCGCGATGGCGACGCCGAGCGCTTCACGATTGGCGGCGGCGAGGACCTGCACACCGAAGGGCACGCCGAAGCGCGCGACGGCGGCGCAACCAAGCGTCATCGCCGCGACGGTCTCGGGTGGGACCGCGCCACGCAGGTAGGGCAGGTCGTGCATGTTCTCGACGAGCAGCGCATCGCAGCCGCCTGCGAGCAGCGACTCGGCATCGCGCGCGGCGCGGTCGAGCATGCGACGGACCTCGGCCGTGCCGCCGCGGGTGAAGCCCGGGCTGCCAGGCAGCGGCAGGAGATGAACCATGCCGATGACGGCGCAACGATCGAACGCTAGCTCCATGGAGACGGTATAGCCCTTGGCAGAGTGATGTGCCAGGGTGCCCGTCGGATCGCGTGCGGCCGCGCTGATGGTGGCCGCGCCACGACCACGACGAGGTTTGCAATGGCGACACAAAGACCCTTCGAGATCCTGGGGCTCCAGCAGATCGCCATCGGCGGAAGCGACAAGGCGCGCCTGCAGAAGCTGTGGGGCGACCTCTTCGGGGTCGCCACCATCGGCAGCTTTCGCAGTGAGCGCGAGAACGTCGACGAGGACATCCTGCAGCTCGGCCAAGGTGTGCACGCGGTCGAGATCGACCTGATGCAGCCCATCGATCCCAACGGCAAGCCACGCGTGAACGACCCTGCCTTGAACCACCTCGGGCTCTGGGTGTCGGACCTCGCGGCGGCCGTGATGTGGCTTGAGGGACAGGGCGTGCGCTTCACGCCCGGCGGCATCCGCAAGGGCGCCGCTGGTCACGACGTATGCTTCATCCACCCCAAGGGCAATGACGCGTTCCCGCTCAGCGGGGAGGGCGTGCTGATCGAGCTGGTGCAGGCCCCCGCGGAGGTCATCGCCGCCCGTAGTTGATCTGCGCGTTACGAAAGAGGCCGCGCGTTGCTTACGAAGCGGCACCACCCAATTCGTGAGCGAACGCCTGACGAAGTCAGGCAGCCCGCGAATTACTTGGCGTGGCAGACTCTGCGGGCATTGCCCGACGAAGCCACCTCACACGAGGTCCAGCGCGGGTCGAGGGCCTGACACTCGGCCGTGTTGGCGCACTCGACGACCACGTGGTGGAAGTTCTTGAAGCCAGACGGGTAGAGGCAGTCGAGCTCTTCCTTCATGTCGGTCGGGAGCTGCGAGGCGGTGTTGTCCTCGCAGTCGCAGCCGCGGCTGCAGAAGCCGAAGACGTTGTTGGTGAGGTTGCCTGGGGTGCCGGGCGTGATGCACTCGGCGAACTCGCACTCGCTGTCACTGTCGCAGCCTTCGCCAAATCCCTTGAGCGACGGGTTGCCGCCGTTGAAGTTGAGGTCGCACTGCGTGAGCGAACCGCCCGTACCGTTGGGGTCGTCACTGTTGTCGCAGGCGGTCAGTCCGAGTCCGAGGGCGAAGAGAATAGCGGTCAAACGCATGGCGGGCTCCCTGGTCGTTGAGGATCTATTTGCTAGCGCCTGCGCCGACTGCCGTCAACCCGAGGCGCGGTGCAGGCGTAGTGACGGGAGAGAGCGCCTCTGGAAGTGTTCGTTTCGTCGAACGATTGGGTCTAAAGTCGCCTCGGACTTGACCGCGCCGACCTTTCCTACGAAAGAACGCCGTCGCGCCGGGGGACGTGCTAGCCCCTTACGCATCCAGGTCGGAGCGCTCGACATGCTGTCTACTCCTCTTTTCCATTCGCTCTTCCGCTGCGCGCTGGTCGCGCTGCTCGCGCTTGGCGCGTGCGACAACGACAAGGGATCAGGCGAGCGCGATGGCGAGACCTCGGTCGGTCCGGAAGACGCGACCTCGCAGCCCGATAGCGATGTGACTCCCGACTCGGCGAGCGACGCCGCCGAAGAGGCCGAGGCCGACATCCTCTTCCCGGGCAATTCGTGCGGCGGCGATCACCAATGCTCGACGGGGCTGTGCTACGGGCTGGCCACGCCGCAGGGATCGTTCGAGAAGCCGAAGTGCCAGTCGCTCTGCCTCCAGATCGAAGACTTCGGTCGCTACTGCGACAGCGATGACGACTGCTGCAAAGGCCACTGCTGCATCGACTGTGGCGCACGCGAAGGGCTCTGCGTCACCGACTGAGGTGCTTCAGTCGCTGTGGCACGACCTGGCGCTTCAGTCACAATCCACGACGTCGAACTGCCAGCTGATCCCTTCGGAAAGACCAGCAATATCGACTACGTAGCTGTCGCCGATGGCGGTCTTCCAGCCGCGTGGGCGAATGCCGAGGCCGAAACTCGAGCCATAGCCCGGGTCGAGCTCCCACACGTCGACAGCCACAGTCGTGCCGTTGCGGGTGACGCTGACGTCGCCGCGCCGCAGGTCGATGTAGTCGCTCTGGATGGACCAGCCTGCGAGATCGACATCCATCCAGCTCTCGATGTGCATCGCCTGGTAGGGCACGTCGCCCGCCGGCGGCCAGCTGACCCAGCGCGCGCGGGCGTCGCCGTCGCCGCCCAGGACGTGGAGGCAGCTGAAGCTCGACGTCGAGCCGACACCGATCGGGCCGAGCGTGTTCGATAGGAGCCAGCGGCGATGGCCGAGGCTGGCGACGTCCTGGTCGGTCATGTAGAGGTCGATCGACTCGACCGCGCCGGTGGTCGCGAGATTGGAGAGAGCCGCGGCACCTTTGCCGGCCGCGGACACGCACTTCCAGTTGGCGGGCACCGCGTGCTCGATGTCGCGGTTGGCGTGCATGATCAGCGCGCAGGCTTGCGCAGCTTCGCTCTTGTCGGCGGCGAGCCTCACGTCGGGCAGGCCGGCCAGCCAGCGGTAGAGGTTTACCTGGCGGAGCGTGTTGGTTGGGCCGGGCTCGAGGAAGTCGCCGGGCTCGCATGCGTCGGCCGAGCCAGTCCATTCGCCCTCGGCGCGAACCGGGTGGTCGCTGCGCCAGCGGGTGCAGACCGCCGATTCATTGGCGCCGGTCGTGTCCGCGGTGTCGGTCGCATCGCCTTGCGTATCGGCAGTGGTCGCTACGTCCGCGCTCGCGTCCTGGGATGCGGCTCGATCGCCGGGGCTGTCGCAAGCAACGAACGCTGAGCAGCCGACGGCGAGAAGGCCCGAGAGCCACGGAGCGCGACGCATTGAACATCCCCCGGAGCCGCGTCGATGGCGGCTCCGAGGGACAGGCTAGCGATGGGCTGACAGAGGGTCAACCCTGATGGTTGCTTCAGTCCAGACCGAAGTGACCGCGCGCGCCGATCGCCACCTTCCAGAAGTCGGTGCTGGTCGCATCGACGCCTTCCGGTGCACCAGGACGCACGAAGTTGGCGAAGCCGATGTTCAGGAAGATGTCGACGAACGCGCTCTCTTCGGCGCCCTTCAGGCTGTAGCCGACCTCGAGCCCGAGCGGGATCGAGGCGAGCTCGAAGTCGAAGTCGGGGATGTCGATGCCGGTCTGGAGGTCGAGGTAGATCGAGCGCGACAGGCTCACCGCGAGCGAGATCGGAAGGCTCACGCCGACCGAAGTTTTCTCGCCCGAGGCGGGCAGGTCGATCGTCAGGAGCGGGGTGATGTCGATGCGCGAGGCTGGGTTGATCGCGAAGCGCAGGGGCACGCCGATGGCGGCGATGCCGGGGCTCGGGTCGGTGAACGTGTAGCTCGCCTGGACCGCGACCTGCGCCGCGCCTTCGAGCAGCTGATAGCGCACGTAGATGGACGGGTCGCCGGCGTAGGTGCTGGGCGACAGACGCGGCGACGCGACGGCGCCGACCTGCAGCTTGTCGATCGGGGTCCAGTCGACCTCCACACCGAAGCCGACCGCGGTGTCGTTGCCAAAGCCCGCGACGAACAGCGACAGCTCTCCGCGGATGATGTTCGGGGCCATCGTCAAGCGACGCTGGGAGTAGACGACCGTCTCGGTCGTGTAGGCCTCTTCGTCACCGTCGTCGGCCATCGCGGCGGTCGAGATGAGAGGGGCCGAGAAGGCCGCGAGCGAGGTGGCGATGAGCGTGGTCTTGCGCATGGTATGCAGCTCCTGTGACAGCGAGCGATGCTCGCGATGGGACGGCAATCGTCCTGGGCGCCGGATAACACTGCCTAGTGGAGTGGTCGATTTAGTCGGCTGCGGTATTGTTACTTGCATGGTCCGCAGTGCACTCGAGATCGCGACGACGTGGCATGGCGACCCGCTGGAACCCGCAGAACAAGCGGTCGTGAGGGTCGTGCTCGAGGACGGCGCGATCGCTGTCACGGTCGCTGCTCCGTTCGTAGCTGACCCGGCGCCACTTGTGGCGCGAGGTCGCACGGAACGCCTCTGGGAGCACGAGGTCGTCGAGGTGTTCTTCGCCGAGTCGGCCACTCGCGGCTCACGCTACCTCGAGCTGGAGCTCGGACCCCATGGGCACTGGCTGGCGTTCGGGTTCGCGAGCTACCGGGCGCTGACCGTCAGCGACATCGCCGTAACGTTCGAGGCTTCGATCGTTGGTACGCGCTGGGCAGGACAGGCGCATATCGCCGCCCCCGAGGTCGCGCGTGCAGTCGCAGCGATCGGCGCGATGAACGCCTACGCAATCCGCGGGGTCGGTGCCGCGCGCCGCTACATGGCGGCCTGGCCGGCGCCGAATGGGGCTTATCCCGGCCCCGATTTCCACCGCACCGAATACTTCAAGTAAACGGAAGCACTGAACATTGGTGCGAAGGCAAGGCGCTGACGCGGCGCGCTACTCGAGGCCGGGGTCGCAGTTCGCGCCGCGGCATGCAGCCACGTGCAGGTTGGCGGTGTAGTGGCGCTGAGCGCCCCAGCAGCCGTCGCCGCTGGTGTCGAAGTCGAACGCGTACTTCCGGCTGCCGGCGGCGTCGTTGTAGAAGATCGGCGACTTGATCCAGGCGCCGTTCGACATCGTGATCTTCGCCTGGAAGCGCATGTACTCGTCGTAGGGGGCGACGAACTCGACGGTCGCGTAGATCGTGCAGAGCGTGCCCTGGTCGGGGAAGCCGTTGCCGATGGTCGCGGTCTGGAACTGGTGGCCGAGCACGATGAGCGGGTTGCTCGTATCGCCGACGTCACTCCAATGACCGGCCGGGCCATCGCCGGGCTGCGGATTGTAGGGGGCCGGATCGTCCTCGGTGCTCGAGCTGGTCAGCTCGAAGCAGCCGCCGAGGACGGACATCGACAGCGCAGCAGCGGTCAGGAGGGAGAGCGGGGGGCGTGTCATGACTAACCTCGTGGCGTGGGCCTGTGCGGCGGCAGATAAGCGAACGGTCGGGGCGACGGGTGATGTGTGGCCGATTGAAAACGCGACCACCACGAGCAGCGCTCACGCAGGTTGGACGCGCGTGAGCGCCGCACTGCAAGCAGCCGGCGGTGCGTTCGAATGATGTGACGTTGTTGAGGATTCCGGCGCGGGTGCGTCCACGACGGAGGCCCGAGTTTGCCACACCTTCGACCGGCTGTCAGGTGCCCGGCGGCTTCTTGACGTTGCCGAGCAGCTGCGAGAGCAGCCCCGCGAAGTCGATCTGCAGGGTCGGCGTCTTGGGTGCTTCGGGAGTCGTCGCGGTTTCCGGCGGTGGCGCATCGGTCGTTGCTGGCGCGCTGTCGGACGCTTCGCTCGCCGGCTTCGGTACTGACTGCAGCACGACCGGTGCGGCGTTGGGTCCGATCGCGCGTTGCAGCGCCTGCGCCAGGATCTGTCCGATGCCGGCGAGCGGATTGGCCTGCGCTCCTGCTTGTGTCGCGTCGGGCTGAGCCGCCCCGGTCGGCGCCGCGCTGGGCTGTGCGTCGCTCGGCTGAGGCTGAACGCCATCCTGAGTCGAGCCTGCTGTTACGGGCTGCGCGGCCGCCGGGCTAGCGGCCGGGGCCTGCTGCGGGCTGACGGCGGTCTTGATCGCCTGGCCGAAGCCCTGCATCAATTGCTGGAAGAACGCGTTGGTCGCCGCGCCAGCCGCGACCGATGCGGGCGATGGCTTGGGCGCATCGGGGGACGCGTCGTTGGGGACCGCGCGCGTCTTGGTGCTGACGCGTGAGTCGAACTCGATCGAGGTCACGATCTTCTGGTCGGTCGCTATACCTACGTCGGCGTTGGTGACGCCGTCTTCGGTCATCACGAGGGGTTTCGTCGTGACGTTGATGTCGACGCCTTCGGCCTTGAGCGTCGCCTTCGCGCCGCCAGCGTTGGCGGCGCTGAGCTGGTCGATGTTCTGGCCGACGTTCTGGATGGCGGACTTGAGCACGCCCGCGAAGGCCTGCCCGATGTTGCCCATGAATGCCTGCAGCGGGTTGGGCGGCGGCGCATCCGGGTTGGGAGCTGGCTGCGGGGCAGCCTTGTCCGGCGTCGGGAAGCGTTCTTCCAAAATGTGCGCGAAGCCGTCGAGCAGGCTGCGAATCACCGGCCCGCCCTCGGCTTGCAGCGTGTCGCTGCGGAGCGAGAACCCGAGACTGCCGTCCGCGTTTTCCTGGATGCCGTCTTGGATCAGCTTGTCGACCGCGTTGCCGAGCGTCACGTCGAGTCGCTGACGCCACTCGGGTCGGTCCTTGACCTCAGCGCTTTCGAGCCGCGTGCGCCACGACGCCCGCAACGCCTCGATGAGCTTGCCCTTCTCGGGCGCCATGCTGCGCGGCATCGCCGAGATGCGCTCGATCTCGCGCGTCAGCTCCGCGAACTCCGCCTCGATCTCGGCAAGCAGCGCGGGATCGTCGACGCCCTGGGGATCGTGTGTGGTCTCGTTCATCGCGCGCATCGTACCGGCAAGCGCTCGTCTCGGCTACCGCGAGCGAGCGTGTGAAGCGGCGAGCTCGCTCAGAACCCCCAGACCTGCACGGCTCCGGCGCGGCCCTTGACCTCGTGCTCGCCGCGGTCGACCGCGAGCGCACCGAGCTCGGCACCGAGCATCCCCTTGGTGTCCGCCGACACGAGCAAGGTCGTCGACAGCTTCTTGTTGAGCGCCTCGATGCGTGCGGCAACGTTCACGACATCACCGATGAGGCCGTACTTCATGCGCGTCTTGCTGCCGAGGTTGCCGGCGACGACGCGTCCGCTGTGGATCCCGATGCGGGCGCGCAGCGAGGTCTTGCCGGCCTGGCGCCAGATTTGCGCTATCGGCTGCGTCTCCCAGATGCGGTTCATCTCGTCGAGGCGCGTGCGCATCGCGAGGGCGCAGCGCACCCCGACCTCGGCGTGGTTGGCCACGTCGTTGGGCGCGTTGAAGACGGTCAGGATCGCGTCGCCGAGGAACTCGATGATGCAGCCCTGGTGCTGGTCGATGATCTCGTTCATCGCTGCGAGGTAGGTGTTCAACATGGCGAGCACCTCCTTTGGAGGTATGAGCTCGGTCATCGAGGAGTAGCCCTCGATGTCGGAGAAGACCACCGTGACCTCGCGCTCCTCGCCGCCGAGCGCCGCGGCCGAACGATCGGCGAGCACACGCCTGGCGATGTCCGGCGAGACGTAACGGCCGAAGGTGTCGCGCAGGAAGTCTCGTTCTTTCAGCGACTTCGCGATGGTGTTGAAGTGGTGGCCCATCAGGCCGAACTCGTCTTTGCGATGGACGGCGAGCTCGTGCTCGAAGTCGCCTTTGGCGATCTTGCCGGCGGCCACGTTGATCTCGGCGATCGGTCCGCGGATGCGGCGCCCGAGGATGAAGGCGACGAGGAACATGACGAGCGCGGCGGCGCCGAACATCGCGAGCGTCGTGCCGAGCACGCGGGCGCGGATCGCCTCGATGTTGCCGGCTAGGATGTCGACGCCGACCAGGCCGAATGTGTCTCCGCTGGCCAGCTTGAGCGGGGCATAGCCCGACAGCGAGAGGCCGAACGCGTCGCGCGTCATCTCCGTCTCGATCGTGATCTCGCGCAAGCCACGCTTGATCTGGGCGACTTCGTCGCTGATCGGGTACGGGTCGCCGAAGTTCTCCGCCGACTTGCCGTTGTCTTCGACGTTGGCGATGAAGCGCATCACGCGCGGCTTGTCCGTCTTCGCGAAGATGTAGATCGAGCTTATCTCGACGTCGTCGCGGCAGATCGCCGCGAGGTCGCTCTGGACGTCCAACAGGTACGCGCTCGTCTTCGCGCTCTCGTTGTCGAGCGCCGCGAGCTTGTTCGCGTCGAGGCGGCGCGAAAGGATCATCACGGTCGAGTGGATGCGCTGCTGGAGCGCGTCGAACTCGGTCGCGTAGGCGACCTCGTAGTAGGCGACGCCCATGGCGGCGAGGATGCAGAAGACGACGACCCCCATGAGCAGCGTGACGCGCACATGGAAGCGTTGCCAGGGACGGAGTACGAAGGCCTCGAGGACGTCGGTCACAACGGCATCATCGTCCGAGTGAGCTTGCTTCGCAACCTCGTGCGCGCCCGAATTCTGGCTGTTCGCAGGCCAGTGTAAAGGCCGGCGGAGGGCGCGCCGATGCATGGGCCGCATGCGAACTCGCAGAGCAAAGGCGCTTGCATTCGAGGTTGCCGTCTGCAAGGGTCCGCGCCGTCCAGAGGCCGGCACACGTCGTGTCGATCGGGACTCGATGACGTTGTCCTCGCGCGCTCGTTCTGCCGACGCGACGACAAAACGGGAGCTGGCGATGACCAACCTTGCTCGTATCGGGGATCCGAGGGCAGCCGCTTTGCGGCCTTCGCGCCCCTCACGAATGACCCGGCCCGTCGCGGTGCTCGCGCTGACCTTGCTCACGCTCGCGGGCGGCGCCGCTCACGCCGAGCCGGCGACGAAGGTCTTCTTGAACGGCGTGCCGACGCCGGTCTTCTTCAATGACGGCGACAGCTTCCGCGTGTTGTCCGGCAAGTTCGAAGGCAGCAAGGCGCGCCTGTCGGGCTACAACACGCTCGAGAGCTACGGCCCGGCCCACCAGTGGGGGCCGTGGACCGCGCACGAGATGTACGTGCTCGCGAAGATGGCGACCGCCAACGCGCGCGACGGTGTCTGGCACTGCAGCTCGGACGGCAAGCTCGACACCTACGGTCGTACCTTGTGGTGGTGCCCGGAGCTGGCGGCCGACCAGATCCGCAAGGGTCTCGCCCACGTGCTCTCCGTCGACTCGAAGCCCGGCCACGCCGAGCTCATCGCGGTTCAGAACGAAGCCAAGGCCGCGCGTCGCGGCATGTGGGCGCACGGCATCCCAGACTTCGTCGTGACCTCGCTCCACTCGATGGCCGAGGAGGCCGACGGCGAAGGGGCTTACAACCGCCTCGTCTCGTCGGTCGACGGTCACTCGCTGAAGTGGGTGCACAACGAGACCTACGCCGAGTGCGCGCTGGTCTGTGATGACGGTGCCGAGGAGAAGTCGCGCATCGACGGCGCGGTCGCGGCAATGAACGCGGACCCGGCGGTGACGCCTTTCATCAAGGGAGCCGGTGGGGCGCGGCCCTACACCGAAGACGAGCTCGAGGTGATCGCCTCGAACTTCGCGCGCAAGAAGTCGATAGCACCGCTCCTGAAGCGCCCCGAGCAGCTCGTGGCGTTCACCGCGGTGCTCGAGAAGCTGGTGGCAGAGGCGAAGCTCGGGCGCGTCGTGAACGAGCCGGTCGCGTGCATGATCTACGTCGACTTCAAGCGTCGCTTCGGCGGAGGGCGGGCGGCATGTCTTCGCTGAAGGCGCTCCGGACGGTGGCGCTCGCGACCGTCGCTGGCGCGCTCGCGAGCTGCGACTATGTGAGCCCGGCCTACCCGGTGCTCGGCTACGAGGTCGGCGACCAAGCCTGCCAGGACGGGGTCGACAACGACCTCGACGGCGTCACCGATTGCGATGACGGCGACTGCCTGATGACCTCGACGCTGTGCGGCGAGTACGTGCCGCTCATCCCGAACTTCAGGCCCGAGGTGACCCTCGCGTTGTGCCGTGACGGCATCGACAACGACGACGACGGTCAGTTCGACTGCGGCGATCGCAAGTGCCAGGCGATCCAGGAGGTCTGCTGCGGGCGCGAGTTCACCAACGAGCTCTGCAGCGACGGCCGTGACAACGATGGCAACGGCTTCACCGACTGCGGCGACTTCGGTTGCTCGCGCGGCATCTTCGTCACCGTGTGCGACGAGGACAGCGAGCTGACCTGCCTCGATGGTCGCGACAACGACGGCGACGGCGACGTCGACTGCCAGGACTCGAACTGCTCGTCGCTCGGCTTCTGCACCGAGACGGCGTGTGGCGACGGCCTCGACAACGACAAGGACGGCCAGAGCGACTGCGCCGATCCGGACTGCGCGGGCGTCGGCGCCTGCAGCTCGCCCGAGAACACGCTGGCCGCCTGCGGCGACGGCGTCGACAACGACGGCAATAACTTCATCGATTGCGCCGACTTCTCGTGCTCGCGCTCGACCGACGCCGCCATCCTCGCGCTGTGCGCGGCCGCCCCGGTCGAGAACACGCTCGAGACCTGCGGCGACGGCATCGACCAGGACAAGAACGGCTTCACCGACTGCGAGGACTTCTCGTGCTCGAAGGCGACCGACCCCGCGGTGGTCGCGTTCTGCCTGGACCAGTCGGAGTCCACGCTGGAAAAGTGCAAGGACGGCAAGGACAACGACAACAACGGCTTCACCGACTGCGGCGACTTTGGCTGCACCCGCTCGCTGGACCCGGCGGTCGTCGCGTACTGCGCTGGGCTCGCCGAGAACACGCTCGAGAAGTGCTTTGATGGGAAGGACAATGACGGCAACGGCTTCATCGACTGCGCCGACTTCTCGTGCTCGAAGGCGCTCGACCCCGAGGTCGTGGCCGAGTGCAACAAGATCCTCGAGGTCGACTTCGCCAAGTGCAGCGACGGGATCGACAACGATGGCAACGGCTTCACCGACTGCGCTGACTTCTCGTGCAGCCAGGCCGACGACGTGAGCGTTCGGCGCGCCTGCCAGGAGAGCGCCGGCACGCCGGACGAGGCGAACGCGGCCTGTTTGAACGAGATCGACGATGACGGCGACGGGTTCGTCGACTGCGCCGACTGGGATTGTTCATGGAATCCGGACGTGACTGTCTGCGCCGGGGCGAGGGTATGCGAATGAGATCCTTTGTGCTCAAAGCTTTAGTCCCCGTCTCGGGTCTGCTCCTCACCCTGTCCGCGAGCGTCGCTTCGGCGGCTGCTCCGACGCCGGTCGGCGGGTGCAAGGAAGGCGACAGCGACTGCATCCCGGTGCT
>Ga0209181_10002238_pt1 | contig 32050 bp, 24 predicted proteins | sample MAT05_FD_187208 | JGI IMG/M metagenome (GOLD analysis project Ga0209181, IMG submission 187208) | Freshwater microbial communities from Lake Fryxell liftoff mats and glacier meltwater in Antarctica - MAT-05 (SPAdes) (version 2) | ecosystem: Environmental > Aquatic > Freshwater > Ice > Liftoff... | reverse complement strand
TTGTCCAATTGCCCCGGTCAGTCAGTTTGCAACAGTGCGGGTTAGCCCGATTCCGGTTGTTACCAGCACCTTGACCCCGCCATCAATCTGCAGCAGTTCCTTGTTTAATTACACGGCCACGAGCAGTGCAGTTGGGGCCACGTTTAGTTGGACGCGGGCCTTGGTGGGGGGAATCAGTGAATTGGCATCGAGCGGAACAGGCAATGTGGGTGAAATATTAACCAACACGACAGCAGCGCCTATCAATGTCACGTATGGTTATGTGGTTAGCGCGAACGGCTGTGCCAATGCGAGCGTGTTTAATGTGGTCGTTATCGTTAATCCTCGTCCTGTTTTGAGCAGTATTTTAACACCTCCTGCTATTTGCAGTGGGGGTATATTTAATTATGCGGCCACGAGTGCTACGCTGTTATCAAGTTTTGCGTGGAGCCGGGCTGCGGTAGGCGGAATTTTGCAAGCTGCCAGCAGCAGTACGGGAGTTATCAGTGAGACATTGACCAACGTTACCACGGTACCTATTGCGGTTACCTATGTTTATGTTGTAACGGCAAACGGGTGTGCAGGTGTAAATCAGCATGTAATGGTTACGGTACATCCGAACCCCGCGTTGAGTAGCAGCTTAACGCCTGCGGCCATCTGCAGTGGCACTACAATTAGCTACGTTCCTACGAGTGGTACCCCAAGTGCTACGTTTAGCTGGACTCGGGCTAGCGTTGGTGGGATCACTCCGGTTGTCCCCACTTCTGGAACGGATAATCCAAGTGAGATACTGACCAATACAACTTCGAGTCCGATTAATGTAATTTATCGATATACGATTGCAGCCAATGGTTGCAGCACCACTCAGAATGTAGTTGTAACGATAAATCCGACTCCTTTATTGACAAGCACCTTGACCCCGCCATCAATCTGCAGCAGTTCCTTGTTTAATTACACGGCCACGAGCAGTACAGTTGGAGCCACGTTTAGTTGGACGCGGGCCTTGGTGGGGGGAATCAGTGAATTGGCATCGAGCGGAACAGGCAATGTGGGTGAAGTATTAACCAACACGACAGCAGCGCCTATCAATGTCACGTATGGTTATGTGGTTAGCGCGAGCAGCTGTGCCAATGCGAGCGTGTTTAATGTGGTCGTGATCGTTAATCCCACTGCTGTTTTTACTGTTACCAATATTCCATCGGCTGTTTGTGAAGGAACCCTTACCAATTTTATTTTAAACAGTTCAACAACTGGTGCGCAGGTTCGGCTATTGAGTGTTTTTGCTTCCGGAGGCGTAACCGGGTTTACTCCTGCAGGCACCTTATTCAATACGTTCCCTTCAACCATCGCGGATAATTTAAACAATCCCACAAATGCACCGCAAACTGTCACTTATACCTTCGAGGGAAGTATTGGCTTATCGTGTCTTAATCCAGTAGCACAGGTGATTGTGGTAACCATCAATCCTGCGCCACCGGACTTAAGTATCGTTAACACAGCTACAGCCGTTTGTGTGGGAACTCCAAATGATATTACGTTAAATAGTGCAACTTCAAATGCTGTCATAACCCTTACGGCAGTAAATTATTATGGTGCCATTGGTACGTTATTACCAGGAGCTAACCGTACACCCGGTTCAAAAATTACCGAAACGCTAATTAATCCTACGAATGCCCCGATCACTGTTGATTACACCTTCCAGGTAGCTGCGAACGGATGTATTAATCCAATTACTCAAACTACGCAGGTAACCGTTAAACCAAATCCAACATTTACAGTAACCAACTCTGCCTTCGTTATTTGCAGTGGATCAGCCACTAACATGTTGTTTAATAGTCCAACCACAGGTCATCAGATCAATGTCAATAGTGTTAACTATGGCGCAGTTACCGGGGGTACCGTTGTGGCAGGCTCAACTATATTTACTAACGGTAATGTTTTGGCAGAAGTATTGTCCAATCCAACCAGTGCAGCTATTGACGTGATTTATCAGTTTAATGTTTCTACGTCAGCACCTTTGCCTTCTTGCCCCCTGATTCCTGCTAACCAATTTGTTACAGTACGTGTTTTACCAACACCATCTGCCAATGGATTAGATATGACTATTTGCAGTGGCACCATCGCCTTGATCACTATTAACGCCAGTCCTAAAAATGTGCCGGGCACAACCTTTGATTGGATTGTTATACCCACACCCAACGCGGTGGGTGCTGCGGCCGGTAACGGATCAACCATTAATCAGGTATTAACACTCACCAACTCATTGGTTGGTTCAGTGATTTACCGCATCACGCCAACTGCTAATGGCTGCTCAGGACCAACGAGGGATATTATCGTTACTGTTAATCCGATAGCGACTGTTAATGCAGGAGCCGACTATCAGGTTTGTGAACCTTTTACGATACCGCTCAGTGGTACTATTGGAGGCGCAGCTACATCGGGCACTTGGATTATTGTAACTGGGGCTGGGGGCATTTCGTCAAGTACGGTAGCTGGAGCGTTGGTAACTGCTACCTACACTGCAGCGCCTTCTGACATTTCGACAACTGTAGTGATGAAGTTGGAGACCAATGATCCCGACTTGGCAGGACCCTGTTTGCTGGCATCGGATTTACTTAGTATTCAAGTTAATCGCAGACCAACAGTTACCCTGCCCGCTGATTTTTTTGTCTGTGAGCCTTCCAACTTATTAATGTCACCAATAATTGTTACTGGTACGATTGGAGGAAGTGCTACAGCAGGTCTGTGGAGTGTCATTTCAGGAGCAGGAACATTGACTGCTTCAACTCTTTCCGGAGTAACGGTTAACTCGCAATACACTATTAATCCTGCAGATATTGGGACTACCGTCACGTTGAGATTAACATCGAACGATCCGGACGGACCTGGTAGTCCTTGTGTTCAGGAGTTTAGAGACATTAACATCACAGTAAATCAGGCGGCCGTTGTTTCAGCTGGAGCTGATTTGCAGTTATGTCGCGACTTTACGTCAATTCTCTTGCAGGGCACTCAATCGGGTGCGCCAACAACAATTGCTTGGAGCGGTGGACTTGGTACTTTTTCCAATCCTACCCTCCTGCAGCCGGACTATTTTTTTAACGATCCTTCCGAGGTTAATACCACGGTTATTTTAACCCTAACAGGTCTTGATCCTGATGGGGCAGGTCCGTGCACGGCAGTTTCTGATCAGATGAATTTGAAGATCAATCCACTTCCGGTAGTAGTCTTTACCGGATTACCTCCCGGCATGCCCTCTTCGTTGGCCGAGAACGGCTCAACTGTAACGCTTACTGGAAATTTGACCGGTGGCTCATTTACAATTACTCCCGTCACTTCGGTAATTGGTAGTACATTTATCAATGTGGTTGATCGTGCGGTATTCGATCCAAGCGCTGCAGATCTGGGTTCGAATTTTATAAGATATACGTTTACCGATGGTAACGGGTGTACAAACTTTAATCAACAAGAGGCATTTATCAATCCGGTAACTACTGTTGATTTTGCAGTTCAGGGATCTCTTGTAAACACAAGTGCGGAATTTGAACTGTGCGCAGATCTTGGTTTGGTCAAACTCCTTGGATTCCCTGCGCCTGCAGGTGGGTTCCCTCCGGAAACTCAGTTTACGTCAGAAGGGCCCAATGCGGCCGGTATGACGATCGTAAAGATAGGCCCTGATTTTTTTATAGACACCGATGGAATAACTTCAGATGCATACAGGGTGCGGTATACATTCAAGAACGAATTTGGGGCAATTACCTTCCGAGAGAGAACGGTCAACTTCTTTGCCAGTCCGGTATCATTATTCTCTTCAGCCAATAATTGTATTATAAGCGATGTAATATTCACAGATAATTCGACTATCAACACGACTCCATTTCCAGCAACAAAGGCCGCTTGGGTGTGGTCGGATGAGCAAGGAACGTTTAGCACAACGCAAGCAGCAGCCAAACGATATACGACCTCCGGAACATACAACGTATCGCTTAAGGTGACTACAAGTCAAGGCTGCACTTCTACAAGTGCTCCTTTTCCTTTGCGTGTTGGTGATGTGCCTTCAATTGATTTCAGTTGGTCGGCAATTTGTAATAATGATAATACTAGTTTCAAGGATGAAACCACCAAAGTAGTGGGTGCTGTGCCACCAGGCATTAGTGTAATCACCGGTTATACCTGGAATTTCGGTGATGGCGATATACTTGCGGCAGGTGTGGGCGCGATTCCCGGAGGCACCCATGGCGGCAGAACCTTTGGTACCTACAAAGACCCACAACATAAGTATGTTGCCAATGGTACTTATACGTCATCATTGTTAGTAGATACGAATGACGGATGTTCAAACTCCGCATCCAGAAATGTATTTATCCTTCCTTACAATACCGTAACACCCGCGGCCGGAGCTGAATATGTAGAAGGGTTTGAAGCGAATGATGGAGGATGGATTGCAGAGGCGTTTAATGCAACCAATTCAACCACTATTTTAAGTGATACAAGTTGGATTTGGGGAATACCTTCGGGTGCCACAATTAATACTGCTGTAGGAGGAGCCAACGTTTGGTGGACTGGAAAAAATACAAACTCGTACTATTCAAACGAAAACTCAGCAGTTAACGGACCTTGCTTTGATTTAACCAAACTTAAGCGACCTATGGTATCAGTAGATTATTTCTCGGATGCCGAGAAAAATTTGGATGGTGGAGTACTTCAATATTCCATCAATGGTGGCCTTACCTGGCGGATTGTTGGACCTCCTGAAGGTCAGTCGAATCGTGATGAAGGAATTAATTGGTTTAATGGGGTGGGGATATTATCAAATCCTGGATCTCAAACCATTGGTAACTATGGTTGGACTGAAAAACTTGGTGCGTGGAAGAATGCACGGTTTAATCTTGATATGATCCCTGCAACCAGTAGATCGCAAGTAAGATTAAGAGTTGCCTTTAGCAGTAATGACGGAAATGCACCGGGCAATTTCGATGGCTTCGCTTTCGACAACTTCTATGTCGGGGAAAAAGCAAGAACCGTTCTTGTAGAACATTTTACCACATCTACACTAACAGCCAGCGTGAATGCGGATACTTATCTGAATGGATTGTATCAGCAACAGATTACCGATCGTGGTACTTCTGATTTTCAGGATATTCAGTATCATGTTAATTTCTCCGGAACAGATCCATTGAATAAAGATAATCCTACAGATCCTGCAGCAAGGGCTTTATACTTTGGAGCCTCGCAGCCGCCCTATACGATCATGGATGGAATTCTTGTGCCCGGTAAGTTTACCGGTTCCACCATTGAATTGAATAAAGTTGAATTGGATCGTAGGGCATTAGTTGAGCCGCCATTCAGGCTAACGTTGAAGGATACAACCTCAATAGATAATACTCACATCAGCGTAAAAATGGTAATTGAGGCAATGCTAGATTTTACTTCTCCATTAATTTTGAATGTTGCACTAGTTGAAAAAGATATTAACGGAGCTATGCGTGTGCTGCGTAAAAACTTATTTGGTAGCGATGGGGAAACTATTAATCTTACCTGGGTGAAAGGTCAGAAAGTTATCAAAACAAAATTTGATGTGTTAATTGACGTGCCAATCTCAAACCCTAACGGATTGTTATTGATCGGTTACGTGCAGGATAAGAATACGAAAGAAATCTATCAATCAATAGCTATTGATGGCGCTGTTAAAATTGGTTCACCGGTTGTTGGTGTAGAAGACGCCTCACCCGCTTTAGCAACGTTAAACAGCATTCAGATGTTCCCGAACCCAGCTAATCAAGAATTTACGTTTGGGTTGCCAGCCAATGTGCATCCTTCCAGTCAGTGGCGCATCCTTGATCAACGCGGAGTAACCGTATTGGATGGGGATTTTAGTGACGCAGTTAATGGATTGAAAAATGTTCAGGTTTCAGGCTTGTCGAATGCCGTCTACTTTGTTGTGATGACAGGGCCGCAAGGAGCAACCGTTCGCAAAAAATTAATTGTATTAAACAGAAATTAAGCTGACACTTTCAGAAACTCAACGGCTCGGTTTAAATACAAAATGGCTTCCCGCGATAATTGTTGAATCTTAGATTGATCAACAGAATCATTTTTTGTTTCCAGCTCAAGTTCAAGAATTTTATCCTTAAGCTGGTGGATGCCCATAAGCGTTATAGTAGGTTTGATTTTATGAACAACCTTACCTAGTTGCATCCAATCCTTCTCCTTCAAGTGAGTATGAATGTCTTCAATAGATTTTGGCATTGATTCTAAGAAAGTTGTTACAATTTCCTGGATAAATTCCTGATTATTGTTAGAGACCGTTTTCAAATAGGTGAGATCAATTACAGGTTCATCGTTGCTCTTAGCATCATTGGTTAATGGACGTTTCTTAGCGGTAAGTTTTCGTCCAAGGTATTTAGTCAGTGCCTGAAAAAGATCTTCTTGAGTAAAAGGTTTTGTGATACAATCATTCATGCCTGCTGCAATACAACTTTCAAAGTCCTTTTGAGTTGCATTAGCGGTTAATGCAATAATAGGCACCTTACTTTTCTTAGGATCGCCTTGGCGAATGGCTTTAGTAGTTTCAAATCCATCCATTACAGGCATTTGTATGTCCATCAGCACCACATCAAAATCATTGTTTCTGATTTTTTCAAGCGCGACTACTCCATTCTCAGCCGTTTCGAAATGGCAACCCCACATTTTTAGTATGCTGCTTGCATACAACCGGTTTATATCATTGTCCTCGACCAATAAAACGGAGGCGCTTTTTAGTTGGTTGTTATTTTTTGGCTTATAAAGTTTAGTCTCATCAAAGAATTCAGTTTTGCCGAGTTGGTAAGTAATGGTAAAGGAAAAAGTTGAGCCTTCATTCTCCTTGCTCTTGACCTTAATTATACCGTCTTGTAATTCAACCAATTGTTTAACAATGGTTAGGCCTAACCCTGTGCCTCCATATTTTCGGGTTACGCTGGCATCGGCTTGGCTGAAGCTTTCAAAAATTTTCTGAAGTTTATCGTTCGGAATCCCGATACCCGTATCGGAGATATCAAATCTCAACCGGTAGATTTTACCTTTTATCTTTTCAACCTCAATCGATACACGAATATATCCGGCATGCGTAAATTTAATGGCGTTACTGATCAGGTTGATCAGAACCTGGTTTAATCGGACCGGATCCCCGATAAATACTTTATTAGCTTCCTTTGATAACGTGTACGAAAGTTCAATTCCCTTTTCTGCAGCCTGAACACCGAATGTTTCAATGAGGGAATGCAATAAATCATTTAGATTGAAGCCTATTTTTTCAAATTGAAGTTTACCAGATTCTATGGAAGCCAAGTCGAGAATATCATTAATGATTACTTTCAGGTTATCAGCGGCACTTTTTATCGCATTAAGATATGTTTGACGTTCTTCCCTAGTAGGATTTTGATTCAACAAGGCTGCCATCCCCGAAATACCATTAATAGGCGTTCGGATCTCGTGACTTATGTTGGCTAAAAACTGCTCCTTTGCTTTTTGAGCCCGTAAAAGCTCTTCTGCATCTTTTTTTCGTTGACTGATATCACGGCAATCCAAAATCAAGCCCTCGATTTCTTCTTGTTGTTTAAGGTTAACAGAATTGAATTCAAGGTATTTATAGGATTTATCCCTGCAGATGAACTGAAATTCAATCGACTTATTAAATGCCCTTTTCGTGCTCTTATTAAATTCTATTTTAAAAAAGGGAAGTAGCTGTGGGGGGATGAAGTTGAAAAAATTTTGACCTATCAGGCTTGATGGTCTGTAACCCAGTGTTTCGCGTACAGAGTTATTATGGTAAAGAATATTTCCATCATAATCTACAATAAAAATAATATCAGAGCCGTCTTCAACAACAGATTTATAAAAGGATCCTTTTCGAACGTAGGTTGTTAATGATTTCATTTTACATTTCATATTTGCTATTTTATATACCGGTAGGCTCCATTTCCTTCAAGTATCGATAAATGGAAGATTTACCAATACCCAATCGCTTAGCCACATCAAGAACATTGTTATCATATTTATTTAAATACATGCGAATGATCCGATAGGTGTATTCTTGTAAGCTCATCTCCTTTAACAACATGGCATCATCGCGAATAGGAGTAGGGAATGAAATGTCATTGGCTCCAATCACATTTTCACTAGCCATCACAGTGGCAAGTTCAATCACTGATTTTAACTCGCGCACATTGCCAGGAAAAGAATATTGACTTAGCTTTTCTTGCGCCTCTACACTCATGGTAAATTTCTTAAGACCGTTTTCTTTGGCAAACTGATCGCAAAAATGTTTGGCCAATAAAAGAACATCCTGACCTCGTTCACGCAAAGGAGGCAGGTGAATCGGTAAACCAAGCAACCGGTAGAACAAGTCTTCGCGAAAGCGACCAGCGCGCACTTCCTCTTGTAAATTTCGATGTGTCGCGACAATCACTCGCACATCGAGTTTTATCACCTGATTGCCGCCAATTCTTGTTAGTTCCTTTTCCTGAAGCACTCGCAATAATTTTGATTGCAGGCTTAAGTCCATTTCTCCGATTTCATCGAGAAAAATGGTGCCGCCTTCTGCTTCTTCAAACTTGCCAATTCTTCGGCCTGCCGCGCCTGTAAAGGCTCCCTTCTCATGGCCAAATAGTTCGCTTTCGATAAGTTCTTTTGGGATTGCCGCAACGTTAACGGCCACGAGAGATTTATTTTTCCGGTTTGAATTGTAGTGGATCGCTTTGGCAATTAACTCTTTTCCGGTTCCGGTTTCGCCTGTTACGGAAACTGTGATTTGGGTTTTTACAGCTTTCTCAATTAGATCAAATACCTTTTTTATAGCTGCGCTGGAACCTATAATGCTTTTTTCAAATTCGTATTTAATAGTAATCTCATGTTTCAAGCGATCAATTTCACGAATTAAGTAAGTTTTGTTACGAGCATTTTTGATCGAATTAAGAATACGGTCTTTTGTTTCCTCATCTTTGCTTATGTAGTCAAAGGCACCAGCTTTAAGTAATTCCACAGCAGTGATTATCTTTTCCTGAGCCGAAATTATGATTACACTGATGTCAGGATCGAATTCGCGAATCGATTTGAGAACTTTTTCGCCTTCCATATCAGGAAGCGAATAGTCGAGCGTAATAATGCAGGGTTTCTTGTGGAGATTGTCAATGCACCCTTTTCCCGTGGTAAAAAACTCTGGTTCGAAATCTGGGTTTAAGCTAAGAACGTATTTTAGAAACTTGGAGTAAGCCGGGTCGTCTTCAACCACAAAAATTCGTACTTGGTCTTTTTCGCACATCCGTGGGCTCTTTTATTAATACTTGTATAAATTTATAGCTTGAATTGACTAAAATATTTGAAATTTACATTAATTCCAGCTAGTTGGAGCAATTTACTTTAAGGATTAGATATGATTCCGGAATTTTATAAACTATCTCAATCAGAAATTGAGCTGATGTACAAAGCACCAATCCTGGTTTGTATTTTAATTGCTGGTGCAGACGATCATATTGACAACAAAGAAATCAAGGGTGCAATAACCTTGACTGAAAAGAAACAGAAACGAAGCAAGTCACATTTACTTTCCTTCTATAGAGAATTGGGTGCGGACTTTGAAGATAAACTCAAAATTGTAATTCAGGGTTTTCCAATAAATGTGGAAGAACGTTCGCCACTATTAGTGGAAGAGTTGGCAAGGCTAAATTCCATTTTTAAGAAAATTGATCATAATTTCGTTACCGAGTTTTACGGTAGCCTTCGTGAAATTGCGGCAGCAATCGCCAAATCATCGGGAGGATTGCTTGGTTTAAATAAGGTTGACGATGATGAGGCAAAATATGTTAAGTTGTCAATGGTGAAAAATCCGGCTTCGAAATAAATGCCGTCAAAAGAAAGTCGCTTTTTTGGAAGTTCAGTTGTTCCATTCAGGCTTGCATTCATAATGTGGCTCGCTTTTAGTATCGAGTTCTATTATGGGCTAGATCTTGGATATCTGGGCATTAAACCCCGAACCTGGGAAGGATTGATAGGAATCTTTACTGCCCCCATGATTCATGGCAGCTACATGCACCTGCTTTCTAATACCTTTCCTCTCTTGTTTTTAGGTACTATACTTTATTTCTTTTACGAACGCATTGGCAACATCGTTTTCTATCGGAGTTATTTTATTACCAACTTACTCGTTTGGCTGTTGAGCCCGAGACTCAGTTACCATGTTGGTGCAAGTGGGCTTATTTATGGCTTAGCAGCGTTTTTAATTTGCTATGGATTTTTAAAACAAGATTTTGTTTCACTTGCCGTGTCAGCATTTGTTCTCTTTATTTATGGTGGAATTTTTGTTGCTGGCGTGCTGCCAGCTGATCCAAGAATCTCCTGGGAATCGCATTTGGCTGGGGCTTTAGTTGGTGCGGTAACGGCCTTCAATTTGTCAAATAAAAGAAGCGGATAATGGATGCAGCAGCGAAGAAAATTATGGATCGAATCAAGTCGGGTAAGTACGACCCGGTCTATGTTTTACAAGGTGAGGAGACTTACTATATAGATTTGATTTCCAATTATATAGAGGACAACGCTTTAAGTGAAGCTGAAAAAGGATTTAACCAGGTAATAGTATATGGTAAGGATGTTACGGTAGCCACATTACTTACCCATGCTAAGCGATTTCCTATGATGTCTGAGCGTCAGGTCGTAATCGTAAAAGAAGCTCAGGAAATTCAAGACTTGCAAAAAGAAACTGGCTCCAAACTTTTGTTGGATTACTTGGCGCGTCCGTTAAATTCAACCGTGTTGGTTCTTTGTCATAAGCATAAGCCATTTGATAAAAGGCGCGAGCTTGGTAAAAAGATTGATAAGCTGGCCGTTTCAGCAACTTTCAAGAAACCTTTTGACAACCACCTGGGTGAATTTATTTTGGAATACACCACAAGTAAGGGTTATAAAATTGAAGATGATGCCGTGCGTGTGCTTGCTGAGTATGTAGGGACGGACTTAAACAGGATGGCAAACGAGATTGATAAAGTCCTTATCGGGATGCAAGCCAAGGAAGTAATCACAGCGCAGAAAGTGATGGCTCAAGTAGGTATCAGCAAAGAGTACAATATTTTCGAACTGCAAAAAGCTCTTATTCGTAAGGATCTACTTCAGGTTTCTAAGATTGTTAATTACTTCGATACCAATACAAAGAAGAATCCGGTTATTCCTTTAGTTGCATTTCTCTATTCATTCTTTAGTAAGTTATTAATCGCTCATTCAAGTTCTGATAGAAGCGAAAAAGGAATAGCTAACGCACTAAAAATCAGTCCTTATGTTGTGCGAGATTATAGTACTGCTTTGACTAATTACTCGCTACCTAAAGTGATTGATGGAATCACGCTTTTAAAGCAAGCTGATCTAAAGTTAAAAGGTGTTGATTCTGGTAGCGAAGGCGAAGGACAGATACTTAAAGAGCTTGTATTTCGTTTGATGATGTAATGCGTTTTTAAATTTTTCATCATCGTCTTTATGGAATAATTCTTGTTACGTCATCATGATTCCTGCAACGAAATGATGAAGTTGTCCTCAACAATTAGTAGTTTTGAGTCCATGCAATTCAATTTTTTGACTGCTGCATGGGCAATATTTTTTAAACTTAGTACTGCAATATTTTTTGACTTTGTCAGTTTTACGAAAAAATCTTTGATGAAGAGTATCCTTTTACTTGTAGCCGTTTGCTTTATTTCATTCTGTTCATACTCTCAAAACTTGCTTTCTCAACAGCAGTCGGAAAGGCTATTTGATTCAGGTTTGGATTTAGTAAGTCACAATCAATATGGTGCTGCGCGCGAAGTGTTTTCAGAGTACTTAGCCTTATCAACACCTTCGGATGCTAAGCGTGCCGATGCAGAATATTACAAAGCTTTTTGTGCGTTGAATTTGTATCACGCAGATTCTGAAAAGCAGATTGCAGATTTTATTGCCAAAAATCCCGGTCACCCCAAAACAATGACTGCTAACTATGACCTAGGCAATTTTTATTACAATGAAAAGAATTACAAAAAGGCTGCCCTTAATTATTCGAAAGTAACTTTCTCAAGTCTTAGTCAGGAACAACAGCGGGTTGGTCGATTTCGATGGGGCTATAGTTTGTTCAGTCAGAAGTCTTTGAAAGAAGCGCTTGAACAATTCAACTTTAACAAAGCAATAGGAGGGGAGTACGGTCCCGCCTCAAGCTATTATGCAGGGTTTATTGAATATAGTCAGGGCGATTATGCCAATGCTTTGACTGATCTAAAACGTGCCGAGCAGAATGAAGCCTATTCTAAGATAGTTCCTTACTTGCTTGCGAATGTTTACTATCGCCAAAAGAACTATGACGAGTTGATAGCGTATGCCACTAAGATAAGTTCAATTGATGGGCTAACTAACAAAGAAGAAATCGCGTTACTTTCTGCGGAAGCGTATTACAAAAAGAATGACTTGAAAAATGCGCTTACTGGCTATAAGGAGTATTTAAGCGGTCGCGAAGAAAAAGCAGATAAGGGGGTTTTGCTTCGGGCGGGTTATGTGGCTTACACGTTGGGCGAAGATGCTGCGGCTTTGAAATATTTAAAATCATCGTTTGTTGATTCTGATTCTATTGGGTTTTACTCGGCCTACTATTTGGGCTCACTCTATCTTAAGCAAAATCAAAAGCCTATGGCTTTAACCTCCTTTGACATCGCACGCAAATTTCTACCTGATCAAAAGTTAGTAGAGGAGAGCACCTATCAATTCGCTAAAGTAGCTTATGACCTTGGCAGGCCTGACCAGGCAATTACCGAATTCGAAAAGATGTTGGTTGCCTTTCCAAAAAGTGTTCATGCCGATGAAATCCGAGAATTACTTTCCCAAGCGTATGTAAATGCATCGAACTATAATAAAGCGATCGAATACATAGAGGCGATGCCTAAGCGCAGTCCTGCTGTGGAGCGTGCATTTCAAAAAGCAACCTTGTTGAAAGGAATTGAACTATATAACAAAGAAGATTACCAAACAGCCGTTAAGTTTTTTGAGAAGTCGCTTCAGTTTCCAATTGACCCTGAATATGTTGCCGAGGCAAGTTTATGGTGTGGCGAAGCTTACTCTATTGGTAAGAAGTATGAGCAAGCAACAGAAAACTATCTAAGGATAATTGCGATTAGTGGTTATAGTAATCAAGATGTTTTAATGAAAGCCAGATATGGATTGGGCTATGCTTATTTCAATTTGCAACAATACGATCGAGCCCTTTTTAGCTTTAGGGAATTTGTCAATAAGTCGCCCGGAACTCAGCCAAATCTGGTAGATGGTATTCTGAGATTAGCCGATTGTTACTATGTAACTAAAGCAAATCCTGAAGCAATCGTTAATTATCGGAAGGCTGTGCAAATGAAATCCGTTGATGCTGACTATGCTCACCTGCAAGCCGGCAACATTTTAGGTTCATTAAGCAAGTATGATGAAGCCAACGCAGAGTTTGAAACGATTATAAAGAATTATCCACAATCCCGATTTATTGACGAAGCGTTGTTTCAGCGAACACAAATGGATTTCGAACAAGGAAACTATGCAGCCGCTGTTGTGGGTTACACAACTGTAATTCAAACAAAATCTACTTCCAGGTTTACACCTTATGCTTACACAAAAAGGGCAGCTTCATATTACAACTTGAAAGACTACAATAAGACAGCACAAGATTACATTTCTGTTTTGGAGAATTTCTCTAACCACCCGGCTAGTAATGATGTTTTAATCCCTTTACAAGAGGCATTGACGTTGGCTGGCCGCGCTGGTGAATTTGATAAATATCTGGCCGGATTTAAATCGGCAAACCCAGACGCTAAAGGTATCGAATCGGTAGAATTCGAATCTGGGAAAAATTCATATTTCAACCAGAGTTATCAGAAAGCAATTGCAACCCTTATAAGTTATGTTTCGTCTTATCCGGAAAGCCCGCGGGTTTCCGAAGCAAAGTATTACCAGGCCGAATCGTACTATCGCTTAAAGGACTACACGAAAGCGCTAGGCATCTATGGAGATATTGAAAAAGATAAAAACTTTTTGTTTGCGAATAAGGTAATTGGCCGGATAGCCGAATTGGAATTCAAGCAAGGCCGTTATACTAAAGCTATTCCTTACTTTCATCAACTGGAACGACTTGCTTCCAACAAGAAAGAAGAATACAACGCTTGGTCGGGTTTACTGGAATCCCATTATTTATTAGCTCAATATGATTCTGCAGATGTATATGCACACACAATTTTAGATCGTGGAAATGTAAACGCGGGTGCGCAAAACAAAGCTTCCCTTTATCTTGGAAAATCTGCCATGGCGCGTGGTGACTATGAATCAGCTCAGGATGAATTTTTGAACACACTAAACTCAGCGCAAGATGAATATGGTGCCGAAGCGAAATATTTATTGGGCGAAATCAAATTTCTGACAAAGGAACATAAGCAATGCTATGAAACCCTGGTGAGTCTAAATACCGACTTTGCGGCTTATCCGCAATGGGTGGGTAAATCATTCTTACTTCTATCAGATAATTATCTTGCTATGGGTGATGTCTTTCAGGCAAAAGGAACCTTGAAATCGTTGGACACATTTCCAATAGATGAGATCAAGACGCTTGCGCGTGAAAAGCTAAAGAAGATTGAAGGGGAGGAGTTGAAGAAAGCAAATCAGGTTAAGGCTGATACGCTAGATAATAATTGAAGATCAGGTGATGAATAAAGATATCAGAAATATGCAAAGGCGTCAAACCGCTCAACGCAGTCAGACGCCTTCATGTAACTCTTGTACAAGTCTTGTTGTTACAAAGATTGTTGCCATCTGCTGGTTGCTGATAATGTCTGTTAGCTCCTTTGCTCAGGAAAAATGGGACGAGGGTGAGATTGAGAAAGTAGAAATCGAAATCATTAAAGAGAAACAAATCAATCTTCCAAAAGCAAATCGCAATTTTGAAAAGGTGCCTCCGCGTCCGGCTGCACCAATTAAACCTGAAATTGTATATGACTTCAAGAATTTAAGTTTTACGACTCCCGATTTCAATCCTGCTATTCGTCCGTTGCGATTGAAAGCCGAGCCAATTCAGAAAATCTATGGCAACTATGTTAGTGCAGGTTTCGGTAACTATGTTTCCCCATTTTTAGATGCCTACGCAACCACTAAGCGTGACAAAGAAAAGTTTTATGGTATAAAGTTGTTCCATCAAAGCTTTGGTCAAGGCTCCGTTGATAAAAGTAATTCCGGTAATGGAAACACGCAGCTGCGCTTATTTGGCAAAGCTTTTGGCAAGGTTGCAACGGCTGGGGGCTTTTTGAACTATGAGAATATTGGTAATCATTTTTATGGGTATACACCAGGCACAGATATAAAGTCAGCAGCGATCAAGCAGAGTTATTCAATTGTAAGTTTAGGTGGCGAAGTTGAAAACTCAACATCGGGTAAGTTCAATTACAAGTTGAATGGAGCATTCAGTTATCTGGGCGATCATTACGATGCGAAAGAAAGTGAAGTCACTTTAGGACTTCGAAGTGATTACGAAGTATCTAAAACGAGCAAAATTCTTATTGGCTCCGATTATTTTTTAATCTCCCGTAAGGATGCCTTAGTGGACGCGAAGCCAAGGCATATCTTTAAAGTAAAAGGTGGCTATCAGTTTTCGCCCATCGATGATTTGTCTGTAACCATTGGCGCTAATGTGGTGTATGAGAATGACACTATTGGTAAGAATAAATCACTTCATATCTACCCTGATTTAAAAGCTTCTTATCCATTAACACAATCAATCGAAATGTATGCGGGTTTAACTGGCGATATTGATAAAGTTTCGCTTCATACTATTGCGCATGAAAATGCCTGGGTGAATTCGAATATTGGAATCTTTAATACAAATCGGTCGATAGAATTTTTAGGTGGCTTAAAAGGAAAGCTTGGGAACAAGGTTGCATTTGGTGCGGGCTTGGCTGTAGCAAATCTTAAAGACTTATACTTTTATCAAAATGATCCTACTGATCGATCAAAATTTATTACGGTATTTGATGATGGTAATACGAAGCGGTCGAACTTGTTCGGTGAACTCAGCTTTAGTCATGCCGAAATTGCAAAAGTAATGTTGCGGGCTGATGCATTCACGTATTCAACTGATAAGGTAGCTGAGGCTTGGCACCGGCCTACTTATCGGGTAAGTTTTGGCGCATTTTATAATATCTATTCAAAATTTCAATTTAACACTGACTTCATCGTGCAGGGTGGGGCTAAGGCTCTAAATGTGGACAATAATACAACAGTCACTCTTGAACCTGCAGTTGACTTGAATTTGAAGACCAGTTACTTCCTTTCAAAGCAGTTCTCAATTTTTGTGAAGGGAAGTAATCTGTTGAATAACAACTATCAACTTTATCTCAATTACCCGGTGCGGGGATTGCAAGTGTTGGGTGGAATTACCTGGGTTTTTTGAAAATAGCTTATTTTGAAGAAATTGCGTTAATTTTGTTTTAATACCCAGATAAATACCAAACCTATGGCAAAGCGAAAAGACGATCAGGCAAACGAAAATCTTAACGATGGCAACAGTAGTGAAGACAGTTTCGGATTACCAGATATTGAATACAAACCTCTCGAAAAGCAGGAGCCTAAAATAGAAGAGACTGTTTACAAGTCTGAAGAAACTGTGCGCGAATCCTACTCATATACTCCCGCTGAGGAACCAAAGTCCAACGCGCCAGTCATAATCTCGATTGTTATTGGCATTGTCTTGCTTGTAGCGGGTTACTTGGTTTGGGCGTATGTATATAAACCTCAGGCGGCTGAAAAAGCAAAAAAGGAATTAGCTGCTAAAAATGCGGCTGCGAAAGCGGCAAAAGACAAAGCTAACCGTGAGGCAGCTGAAAGAGTTGCTGACGAGCAAAGGAAGCGGGAAGCAGAAGCGGCCGCCCTAGCAGCAGCTAAACCTGCCGTAGGAACAATCGAGACACTAAGCAGCCCAACAAGGCGTTATTATGTTGTGGTAGCTAGTGCTGTGGATGGTGACTTAACGATGGATTATGCCAAAAAGCTAAGCGCAAAAGGTGTAAGCACGCGTATTATTCCACCTTTCGGAAAATGGAAATTTTATCGATTAACCCTTGGTGATTTTGATACGTATGCACTTGCTCAAACCAGTGCCGATTCTTCCAAACCAGAATTTGGAGAAGGTGCTTGGGTGATTAGATATTAGTAGAAACAAATTGACAGTTGACAATTAGTAATTGACAATTGTAAAATGACGAGTCGGTATTTAATATAATATAGACTTTTTCAATTGATTTTATTGAATGAACGAACGAATATTTTTTAAACTATGATGCTTGCACAAATTGTAACTGGAACGGAACCCATTCCAGACCAAACCATCTCGTTCATTGATCTTGCCCTTGCAGGTGGGCCGCTGATGGTGCCGCTTGTTATTTGTTCGCTCATTGCGATCTACATTTTTGTAGAGCGCCTGCGCACGGTTAATAAGGCCAATGTTAGTCAGGACTCGTTCATGTCAAAAATAAAGGAACTCGTTCAGAAAGGGGATATAAACGGAGCCAAGATTCTCTGCGCGCAATACGATAGCCCGGTAGCGCGTATGATTGAGAAAGGTGTTTCACGAATAGGCAGCCCGCTCAAAAATATTGAAGCCTCTATTGAGAATGTTGGTAAGATTGAAGTATTTCGATTAGAAAAGAATCTTTCTGTTTTGGCTACCATTGCTGGAGCGGCACCTATGATCGGATTCTTAGGAACCGTTATCGGGATGGTGAGCGCCTTCATAGCGATTGCCCAAGAAGAAGGTTCTGTAAGTCCTAAACTTCTTGCTGATGGAATCTATACGGCTATGATCACGACAGTGGCTGGCTTGATTGTGGGTATAATTGCCTACCTCGGTTACAACTTTTTGGTTACTCGGGTTTCGAAGGTTGTACACAAAATGGAATATTCTTCTATTGAGTTTATTGACTTGTTACAAGAACCTCGGTAAGTATGAACCTGCAAGCTAGAAATAAAGTAGATGCTGCCTTTAGCATGGCCTCCATGACAGACTTGATCTTTCTGTTGTTGATTTTCTTTATGCTTACTTCCTCATTTGTAACTCCATCTGGTTTGCCGGTTAATTTGCCAACCAGCGTTGCTAGCACCATTGAAGTTCAAAAAGTATCCGTAACAGTAACTAAAGACTTGCAGTTTTTCGTTAACGAAAAGCGAGTGACCAAATCTACGTTAGAAGGCGAACTTAAAAGCAAATTGGCTGGGCCAAAAGGGGTAGTCGTATTGCATATTGATGAAAGCGTGCCCACACGCGAAATGGTTTTTGTAGCGGGCATTGCTACCAAGTTAGAGGCAAAAGTTTCCATAGCGACAAAACCCAAGTAGTTATGAGCGAGCGACAGGAACGTAAGAATAAACGAATTGCCATGATAACCTCGGTTGGTATTCATGCGCTGTTGCTGATTGCTTTTTTCTTAATGATGGCATGGCGTGCACCAAATCCGCCATTGCCAGAATATGGTATTGAACTGAACTTTGGAATGGACACCCAAGGTGGCGGTGAAGTGCAACCTGAAAAATCGCCCGGCACTCCAGACCAAGACAATGCTCCACAAGAAGAAGAGAAAGTAGAAACTACACAGCCTGAGGAAATTGTAAAAGAAGAAACTGTAACTGAAAAGGCTATCGAGCCAGTTGTTTCAAAAATTGAAAGTCCGGTTGTTGTAAAAGAAGAAAAGAAGGAGCAACCCAAGGAAGTAGTTAAAGAAAAAGTTGTTGAGACAAAGCCAAAAGTTACACCTAAGGAAGAAGTAAAGAAAGAAGAGAAGAAGGAAATAAAAGTTACCGAAGAAAAAGGTACTGATGCTAAAAAGGGTGACCCCACCACAAGCCAAGGTGATGATAAAGCCAAGCAAGGTGATAAAGGAAACCCTGAGGGAAAACTCGATGCTAAAGCTCTTTATGGACAGCAGGGTGGTGGTGCTAATGGCGACAAAGGTTTTGGACTTAGTATGTCAGGTTGGGCTTGGGCCGATAATCCTAGAATTCCAACGCTACCAGATAACGAAGACGGCCGGATTGAATTTGAGATTGAGTGCGATGAGAATGGAGATATTATAGGAATCACAACATTGCAGCGCGGATTGAGCCCAAGAGCTGAGCAATTGTTGAAAGATGAAATTAGAAGAAATTCATTGGTTCGTACATCGGGAGGAACTGCGCCTGAGCGATCTAAAGGTAGGGTAGTCTTTATTCTTAAGACACGATAGGTTCATTCAGTGATTAAGAAATCGGTATCACATACAATCGAAAAATCAACACTCAATTTTTTAAAAAACCTCAGCAAGAACAATAGCCGTGATTGGTTTAATACTCACAAAGAGCAATATCTGATTGCTCAGGAAAATGTGGAGCAGTTTTTAGATAATCTGATTGTGAAGATGAACTCCCACGATCATATTGAAACTCCTAATGGGAAGAAGGCATTATACAGAATCTATAATGATGTACGTTTTTCAAAAGACAAAACTCCTTATAATCCAAGGCTTGCTGGTCGCTTGAGTCGGGCAACGGCATCGCGCAGAGGCGGTTATTATTTCTGGATCAAACCTGGCGCATCAAGGGTTGGGTGTGGTTTTACTTATCCAAATGCCGAGGATTTAAAAAGAATTCGACTGGATATAGATCGGAACTATAGCGATTGGCGTAAGCTCTTAAAATCTAAAGCTATTGTTTCTAATTTCGGAGTGATGATGGGAGAGAAGGTTAAAACTGCACCGAAAGGATTCCCTAAAGACCATATTGCTATTGACCTGCTTCAATACAAACAATATTGGTTCGAACATCACTTTTCTGATGAAGAAGTTTTGGCCAAAGACTTTGTAGTTAAGGTCGATAAAACCTTCAAAAGCATTCGCCCACTTTTTGATTACCTGAGCGAGGTACTGACAACGGATATGAATGGGGAATCCGTTCTTTAACTATTCAACGATAATCAAATAGTAGTTCTTCTTGCCTTTCTGCGCAAGCAAGTATTTGTTTTGCAACAAAGTAAACTCAGGTTTCTGATTGACATCGGTTAGTTTAATCTTATTGATGCTAACACCACCGCCTTGAATCATCTTTCTAGCTTCTCCTTTTGAAGAAAAGATCGTTGACTTAGTAACCTCAGAAAGAAGGTCGGTCACTGTACCGCAACTTTCAAGGGAAGATTTATTTATTACTACCTGAGGCACACCTTCAAAAACAGCCAAGAGGGTTTCTTCATCCAGACTTTGTAGATCTTCAGTAACAGAATTTCCAAATAGGATGGAAGAAGCTTTAATGACTGTATCGTAATCTTCTTGTGAGTGAACCCGAACCGTAATTTCTTTTGCTAATTCTGTTTGAAGTGCACGAAGGTGGGGAGCTTTACCGTGTTCTGAAACCATGGCCTCAATTTCTTCTTTCGTGAGTTGCGTAAAGATCTTGATAAAGTTAGCTGCGTCTTCATCGGAAGTATTGAGCCAATATTGATAGAATTTGTATGGGGAGGTTTTCTTTGGATCAAGCCAAACGTTTCCACCTTCAGTTTTCCCAAATTTAGTGCCGTCAGCTTTCTTAATCAATTGAGTTGTTAAGGCAAAAGCTTCGCCTTCATCTTTTCTGCGGATTAATTCAGTACCTGTTACAATGTTACCCCATTGATCCGATCCGCCCATTTGAAGTTTGCAATTCTTGTTTTTGTAGAGCCAATAGAAATCGTAACCTTGAACGAGTTGATAGGTGAACTCGGTAAACGATAATCCGGACTCGAGGCGCTTTTGTACAGAATCTTTTGCCATCATATAACTGACAGTAATATGTTTTCCCACCTCACGAATGAAATCCAGGAATGTAAACTCCTTGAACCAATCGTAATTGTTAACCATTGCAGCAGCGTTGGGGCTATTGGCCGAGAAATCTAAAAACTTTTCAAGCTGCTTCTTAACGCAAGATTCATTGTGGCGAAGTGCGCCTTCAGAGAGTAAATTGCGTTCAGCCGATTTACCGGAAGGATCGCCCACCATGCCAGTAGCCCCGCCAACCAATGCGTATGGTTTGTGCCCGCACTGTTGAAATTGAAGCAGCGTCATGATCTGAACCAAATGTCCTATGTGCAGGGAGTCAGCTGTTGGGTCAAACCCGATATAGCCAGAAACCATTTCCTTTTTGAGTAGTTCTTCTGTGCCTGGCATGATGTCGTGCAACATGCCACGCCAACGTAATTCCTCAACAAAATTCTTATTCATCACTAAATTTAAGACTCCAAATATAAGGCTACTTTGAGGATAAGCATAACTCAAAATAATTGATCTGTTGCTTCTATTATTTGATATAAAATATTGTTTTTCAATAGATTACACATCATTAGTAAAAGTAAATTATGGCTATGTTTTATAAATTGCTTTTTTATCTAAAAGAGCTCATTCCAAAAGGTTAAATCTTGTATCATTGAGCCAAATCTGTAATCTCTAATTTTCTATTTCTAAATTTCGAACCACTAATTTCTAACTTTTAACATGCAACAACCCGATTCTTTAAACCAGGTAGCCGAATTTCATAAGACTTTCAAACATCCAATACTAGAAACACCTCAAATACCTGCTGAGAATCGGTGCAAATTGAGGGTAGCATTGTTAGCTGAAGAGTTGAAGGAAATGGAAGTGGCTATCCTTGAAAAGGACCTTGTAGGTGTTGCAGATGCGTTGTGCGACTTGCAGTACGTGCTTTCTGGAGCCATTCTTGAATTTGGTCTCGGAGAGAAGTTCAAAGCGTTATTTGATGAGGTTCAGCGGTCAAATATGAGTAAGGCCTGCAATAGCGAGGAAGAAGCAAATCAAACTATTAAGTTTTATAAAGAAAAGGATGGAACCGAATGCTACCATAAAAAGGAAGGCGACAAATGGTTAGTGTATCGGAAATCCGACAATAAAACAATCAAGTCCATCAACTACTCTCCAGCCTACCTTGATTCGATCGTTGATTAAATCTCACGTATAGAATTCCAATTGAAAAACTGCATCCTGCCCACGCAAGGGCACTGGATGCAACGCAATTATTGTGAGTTCGTTGTACGCTTTAATAAACTCCTGTCTGCTAATCCTAAGCTTGCTTACCCCAGGACGAATTTTGTGATACTGCATTCTGCCCGACCGATTGGATGTTGCCGAATACATGTATTCATATTGAATGAGAATAGGAGAGGGGATGTATTTCATGGAAATTTTTACGCATAAGCGTTTCTAAATTCCACATGCAGCATACTGTTTTGTGCCATGTTGTACTGAGCAAGCAGAGAATAAGCCCAAGCTGGTACGTAACTAAAGCGTTTCTCATACTCCTCAATCTTTGAGCATAACTCGCTGACATAGAATCTAATCTGGTCGAGATTTCGACAATCACTTGGCCTCTCAAAATTCCTGTTTGTAAAGTTCCTCAATTCAACCTCCAGTTTTCTCTTTTCGAAGTCGCTCATATAGTTGTGTATTATTACACAATTATACAACTAATTATTCGTTCAAAGCAATTACCATAGTGTAATTTTGCACAATTCTTTTGTTTATGGTTAATTAACGCTTTTTAGGCGGTTTCTTTTCTCGTGATTCTATGCTAATCAAGGATAATAATTCGTTTGCTACTCGAGCCGGATTGTACGACTTTACACAGAAAAATCCGCTGCCAGCAATTGGGTCAATGTGTTCTGTTGCAGGACAACAGTGCATGTTTATTCTTAAAGTGTTACCTTTATGGCGCATAATTTTTGAACTATGAATATTGAAGAGACAAGAGCATTTGCTGATATATGGCATATGGTAGGAGTAATTGGTGCCATTGCGATGCTGGCTATGTCTGTAATCACATTTTTACTTTATCATCTCAAAGTTTCTTTGATTAAAAATGAAAAAGAAAAGTATGACTTTATTAACGCTTCGGAGATAAAGTGGTATAAGCGTGCATTCATTTTTGTTGGTTTAGCAGCTGCCATGCTAATTAATCTATACGGCAGGGATGAAATTGCTGGGCCAGGAACAGCCTTTTTCGTGAGATTTTTCTTCTCAATAGCCGGTGCTACGCTGGTGATTTATATTGCATCGTTGGTACTCGATTACTATTATCCAACTAAATTGAATTTGAGACTAAGGCGCTTGCGCTATTCTCCCAGAATATCAAGTACGGGTAGTAAAATGCAGTTGTTAAGCGAAGATGAAGAGGATGTACACTTGGGTGAAGGGATGCAATCGGAGGAAAATATCTTTTCAATAGACTACGATGTCTGGATCGATGAAAAGACCCGCGAGGTAAAAATTGAAAAATACCAGGGTCACTTGATTGCTCTTCAATGCCACAATTGCAGTTTTTATACCATGCGCGTTAAACTGGAGGAAGTCATTGAGAGAAATGAGGATGGCACGCCAAAGGAGTTGATTAAACATTATCAGTGTACGTATTGCAAAAATATTCGCGCAACGCAGTTTAATGTAAGCAGAAAAGAATCAGAGGATTACAAACACGTTAAGCCAAAGTCTAAAAAGGCCTCAACGAATATCGAGTTTCTTAAGATAGAAATCCGTTCTAATATGGGAACTAAGAAATCATTTGAATTTGAATCCATTGATGAAGCTCAGAAATTCCTAAATGAATTCGATTTTGACAAGTTGTCTAAATAAGTGGCATCCGGTTTGTTAAATCTCACGTTTAAATAAAGAAAAATCTGTATACATGAAGAAGACCTTGGTGTTGATGGTGATGTTTGGAGTTTTGACTGGGGTTTCATTTGGTGGCCCTGCCGATACGCTTTTGCTAAAGGCGAAGCCGGTATTTGGCAAAGAGGCTCGGGTAATTTCATACATTTTGGATAATAATCATTACCGTAAGATTAAACTGAACGATTCTTTGTCTGCCGCTATTTTGGTTAAATACATTAATGAACTTGATAATAGCAAAACATACTTTTTAGCCTCTGATATAAAGTCATTTGAAAAATATAAGTATGTAATTGATGACCTAACTCGGAATGAGAATGTGAATCCTGCATTTGAAATTTATCAAGTATTTAGCAAACGGTATAAGGAACGAATGGATTATGTGCTAAGCACCCTTGTTCAACAGACTTTTAATTATACTATTGATGAATATTACGAAACAGATCGCGATAAAGAGAATTGGGCTGCGAGCAAAGCCGAACTAAACGACATCTGGAGAAAGATTATAAAAAGCCAGGCGCTTAGTTTAAAATTGGCAAGTAAAAAACAAGAAGAGATTGAAAAAACATTGAAGACACGTTATGAGCGTTTCAATAAATCGTTCTCTCAGGTTAACGCAGAAGATGTCTTTGCAAGCTACATGAACGCGATAACTGAGTCTTATGATCCGCATACCAATTACTTATCGCCAAAAGAATCGGATATTTTTAAACAACAAATGAGCCTATCACTGGAAGGCATAGGAGCTCAATTACAATCCGAAAATGATTATACAAAAATTGCTGCTATTTTACCGGGTGGTGATGCGCAAAAATCAGGGTTGCTCCATGTAAATGACTTGGTAATAGCCGTTGCTCAAGGTAAAGATGGGGAAATGGTTGATGTTGTCGGTTGGCGCTTGGATGATGTTGTTAAATTGATAAAAGGGCCAAAGGGTACTACTGTTCGCTTGCTTATTTTGCCAGCTAATACAGGGGTTAACGGACCTTCGCAAGAAATATCATTGGTACGTGATAAAATAAAATTAGAAGATCAGGCTGCGAAGAAAGAAGTGATCAATTACCAACTGCAAGGTCGTAATGCAAAGTTGGGAGTAATATCATTGCCAAGTTTTTATATGGATTATGATGCCTATCAGAAGGGTGATCCTAATTATAGAAGTACAACCCGTGATGTAAAAAAACTAATCGGAGAATTGAAAGCCGAAGGCGTAGAGGGCATCGTTATGGATTTAAGAAATAATGGTGGTGGTTCGCTTCCAGAGGCTGTAGATCTCACCGGCTTATTCATCAAAGACGGACCCGTTGTGCAGGTTAAAAACTCAGCAAATAAAATCGATGTATTGCCGGATGATGACAAGCAAGTTTTTTATGGTGGGCCGTTGGTAGTGCTTACAAACCGTTTTAGTGCCTCTGCGTCTGAAATATTCGCTGGTGCTATTCAGGATTATCAGCGCGGGGTGGTTGTTGGAGAATCAACTTATGGAAAGGGTACAGTGCAAACTGTTTTGGATCTGAACCGTTTTCTTAATGAAAAAGAACCGGTCGGTGAATTGAAGCTAACCTTTCAAAAGTTTTATAGAGTGACAGGAAGCAGTACGCAACATAAAGGAGTTATTCCTGATGTTGGTTTGCCGTCAGCCTTTGATGCAGCGCAGTACGGAGAAAGCGCCAACCCAAGCGCGTTGCCTTGGGACGTTATCAAGCCGGCAAATTTTCAGAAAGCAAATGAAATTAATGGACAAGTTATTGCCGGACTAAATAAGGCTTATCTAGAACGAGCTAAGTTTGACGTTAGTTTGAAAAAATATATAAATGATACTGATGAGCTTAGAAGCAGACTTGCTGAATCTAAAATTTCATTGAGCGAATCGAAGCGTAAAATTGAAATGGAAGAGATTGAAAACAAGAAGGCTTCAGAAAAGTTAGATACAAAACTTACGGGCAAGGAAGGATTACTAGTTGATGAATTGATTAACCTTAAAGATGAATATCTTCGTGAAGGACTTTTGATTCTGGGTGATCTTGTCGTGAAGAGATTTGGGTAGACCCTAGTAGGACTTAACCCGTGGCAATAATTTACGTAGTTTAGGCCCAGGCGCAAATCGGTAAACAACCGAAGCACGCACATTTCCAGTGTTTACTACTGTGCGTATACTTGCATTGGTAGATGCAATGTTTATTTGACTATTAACCCAGGAAACACCAGTTGCCCATCGGGGGCCATTATACCCTGCAAAGGCTCGATAAAAGCTGTTGGAGCTTATTCCATTTGACCTTGTGTCGTTTAGCTCGTCACTAATTTGATTTGAACCATACACTATGCTTGCCGCTACGGAACCTGAGATATAAAAATGTTTCCGGATAACTAATGTGTAGGCATAACCAATGTTAGGGCCAACTTCAAAAAAGCTTAGTCGTTGAGGATCAGCGGGAGGCCTACTACTGCCAGCAGGTGTAGGGGTCAACGTGCTATCAGCTTTACCAACCCCACCATATATTTCAAAGCCTAACAGCAAGGAGCCTGCGGATTTTTTTTGCCATTCGTTGTGAAGTAGCGAAGCCCGATATGAAAATCGTTTGTGGTTTAAAACGTACTGCGCCTTAACCCCAAACTCACGAATTTGGATATCAGGCCTTTGATAATAGCTGCCATCAGGCTCGCGATAAGAATTGTCATTCAAATAGAATCCGTTGTAAAACTGTCCTAAAAAATCAATAGTTATCTTGCGAGAATAAAAATGGCCTTGGAGATCTAAATATTTGGTCTTACCCTTTTTCTGTTCTTCACCAAGATTCAGAAAATCGAACCCGTAGGCGAGGTTTAAAGTAAAGGAACCATAAGTTACGCCCACACCCATATTTAACGTTGTGTTGGGTCTGTAATTAAGTGACGATTGATTATTCAGATTTTTAAAAATAAACGCTACATATTTTTGAGAAAAGTAAAAGCGGGAGGTAAGCATTGTGTCATATGAATGCACATAGGTGCTATCGTTTTGAGCGAGAACAGACTCAGATAGCTGGAGGATGGTGATCGCGAAAAAAAATCTTAATAAGATTCGCATTGGTTAGGTCTTAAAAAGAGCAGCTCGCATTTTTACTTCGAAACTTTAATGGGAGTCAAGAGATAGCCTTTTTCCTTAAACAAATTAAGAAGTCCTTGCTCACCCTCTAAGTGAGCAACCCCAACAGAGATAAAAGCAACATTCTCGTTTAACATCCTTTCAATTTTAGGCATCCACTCCTCATTGCGTTTGTAATAAAACTCTTCAACAAATTTAGGATTATTATCCATGGGATGCAGCGTAAATTCAAAAATTTCCTCAAGCTTTCCTTGCGGATAGTCGCGCATTAAATTTTTGAATTCCGATTTCTGTTTTTCAAAATCGTGCACGCTATGCATTAAGGCTGCTGCCTGATCTTCGACTGAAAATGAATTCAATGATTGAGCCTCGCGTTCTACACTTTCAAGACTAAAGGTTTTTATTTTATTTTTCTTGGCAAACCTTAATAGCTCGATGTCATAGAATTTAACCTTTTCGCCTAGTGAAAGTCTGGTCATTGCTATGGAAAGTGCCAGTGGCTTTAATTTATTATACTTAGCTTCAAATTGTTTCTTATCAATATGAAATTCACTTTCGAAAAATTGAACAACCTGATTATAGTTTTCCGTTGATAGGTGCAAGGCCAACGTTTCACCTTTAGGAAAGTGTAGCGCCCTATTTAACTCATGCTGAGCATGGTGATCCACCTGATCTTCAATCGCAAATAGATTCGAGATCTTTATTTTTTCAGTTACTTCCTTAGGTAAGTAATATTCCTGTTCGCCAATGAATTTGAGTGTGCCAAGCAAGTAGGAATGTTGGGTGATTCCATTACCGCTTATTTCCCAAAGTATTGAGCTATCCTGAGCCCTTGTATTGGGAAGAATTAATATTATAAGAAGGATTATAAGTAAGATTTTTTTCATGAACGGCAAATTAGTCTTTAAACAAACGAAACAGAAATGGCTGTAAAATGGAAGCAAGCCTATTTTTTAGGGAATTGCATCTTTTTTTTCTCTATTTTACGAGCTGAAAAAGTTGACATTTTTTCTCCCGATTTAGCCCAGGTTAAGGAAAATGAGTGAAGAGTTACTAAAAGCCATCGTTCAACTTTTTGCTATTGTGGCAAAGGAAAGAATTACGGAAGATGAGCGGGCTAATATCAAGGAATTCTTATCCTTACATCTCAACCAGGAGGCTACTCGCTACTACCTAAATCTGTTTGATGATTTCTGTAAAGCCAACAAGAGATTAATCGAGCCAAGCCTTAATGTGGACGATGCCACACTTGAATTTGTAGACGACTGGTCGCAAATAATTCAGATAGCCAAAAAAGTAAATCAGGCTTTAACGACCCAACAGAAGGCTGTGTTGGCAATTAAAATAATTGAACTTTGTTATGCCGATGGTCAGCTTTCGGAGCGTCAAAGCAATCTTATTTATTATATAGGCGAAGCCCTTAAAATTCCTAAACGCGATATAAAGGCGATGAGCACCTTTGTTCAAGGTCAGGATATAGAAGAGTTGGCCTCGAAAAATATCTTGGTTATTGATGAGGGATCAGGTGGTGCTGAGTTTCCTGGGCCACGTATTACCGCCAAAGATCTGACAGGTCTTATTGCTATTTTAAGATTAGCTGATATTGAAACCTATCTGATCAAATACCTTGGTATTACTCCGTTGTATTTAAATAGCATTCCTTTAAAGAGTCGGAAGATTGATGTTTTTGCAACAGGAAGCGCCATTCGAGGCTCTAAGATTGATCCGATTTATTATTCCGATGTAGTTGGAAAATTCTTATTTGAAGAAAGCGATTCGGATATCTCGTTCATTTCTGAACATATCTTTTATCACTTTAAAAGCGGTAAGGCCGGATTACAAAACATAAACATTGCGGAAAGTGGAGGGAAACTTATTGGCTTAATGGGAGCTAGCGGTTCGGGCAAATCCACGCTATTAAGTGTGCTTAATGGATCGGAGCCCCCCTCTAGCGGAAGGGTATTAATAAATGGCATCGATATCCATAAATACAATCATAAAGTAGAGGGGATCATTGGATTTATCCCGCAAGATGATTTACTGATCGAGGACTTAACAGTTTTTGAAAATCTTTATTACTCAGCGCGACTTTGTTTTGGACATTATTCAAAAGAGAAAATAGCTGAGCTTGTAGAGAAGGTGTTGCTTAACCTTGGCCTCTCTGAAATCAGGGATTTAAAAGTGGGCTCACCATTGCAAAAGACAATTAGTGGTGGCCAACGAAAGCGACTCAATATTGGATTGGAATTGCTACGTGAGCCCACCGTTCTTTTTGTAGATGAGCCAACGTCAGGCCTTTCTTCGCGCGATTCGGAAAACATTATGGATTTGTTGAAGGAATTGTCGTTGCGCGGAAAGATGATTTTCGTTGTTATTCACCAACCTTCCTCCGACATTTTTAAGATGTTTGACACGCTCATTATACTTGATGTAGGTGGATTTCAGATTTATTATGGAAATCCTGTTGAGTCTGTTAATTATTTTCAAGAGATTATTAATGCTGCAAACAAAACCCCAGGCGCTTGCCCCGAGTGCGGCAATATTAATCCTGAGCAAATCTTTAATATCATTGAGACGAGAGTGGTAAATGAGTATGGCCGTTTTACTCATACCCGTAAAGTATCACCAGGGCAATGGTATCAATACTTCAAGCAGAAAATTAAAATCTCGAAGGTTGTTGAAATAAACGACCCGCTTCCTATTGTTCAGAAAATTCCGAATTGGTTTAAGCAACTCTGGATTTTTATTATTCGTGATGTGCTCTCCAAGTTTGCCAACAAACAGTATATAATTATCAATACACTGATTTCTCCGGTGCTTGCATTTTTTATTGCGTATTTCGTAAAGTATTTCGATGCAGTGAGTGTTGATAAACCGCATTACACATTTTTTCACAATACAAATGTTCCGGTTTATTTTTTTATGAGCGTCATTGTCGCTCTCTTCATCGGCTTAATAGTGAGCGCTGAGGAAATATTTAGAGATCGAAAGATATTAAAACGAGAAAGATATCTCAATTTGAGCAGCAGTAGTTATTTGATTTCAAAAGTCATTATTCTTTTTAGTATCTCGGCTGTTCAAACAATGAGTTTCATGCTGATTGGCAATTGGATTTTAGAGATTCCATTTAGTGAACTGAGATACTGGCTAATTCTTTTTTCATGTTCGTGCTTTGCTAATATTTTAGGTTTAAATATTTCCTCTGCGTTTGATTCTGCGGTAACTATTTACATTCTTATTCCCATTCTCATTATCCCACAGCTTTTATTAAGTGGTGTTGTTGTTCCATTTGATAAGTTCAATCCGAAAGTCGGAACTCCAAACGGAATTCCAGCACTGGGTGAGTTGATGACCTCACGATGGGCATTTGAAGCGTTTATGGTAACGCAATTCAAAGACAATCCTTTCGAAAAACAGTTTTATGAACTCGATAAGCAAGCTGCGTTGGCGGAGTTTAAAAAAGTATACTACTTAAAGGAATTGGAGTCATCTTTGACTTTTGTGTTAAACAATCGGACCAGATGGCGCGATCGTTCGGAATCAAATCCAGTTAAGCAATCGCTAGATTTATTAAGGATTGAAATCGGATATGAGTTAGTTAAGTTTGGATCGGATCGCTTTCCTGAATTGGAAAAATTGCAGGTTGGTAAATTTGATTCACTGACTTTCCAAAAGACTGATCTTTTTTTACGAACACTTAAGCAATACTACGCAATGCGCTTGAGTAATGCTTCCTCCAAAAAAGACTCCATTTTATCAACCATTACAAATACGCCTGAGAAAATAAATGCCTATAATCAGATGCGTATGAAATATGAAAATGAAGCGGTACACGATATGGTTATGAATACAGGGAAACTGACACGCATTATTCCTTGGAAAGGGCAGTTAGTTCAGAAGATTTATCCAATCTTTTTTGAGGATCACCGACCTAGAAATGCAATTGACTTTTCATCAAACTTTTATGTGCCTACTAAGCCGTTTGCCGGAAAAATTTTTGATACCTACTATTTTAATATAGCCATGATCTGGTTCTTTTGCGTGATGCTCTATATTGCCCTTTACTATCAGTGGCTAAGGAAGCTAGTAAACAGCTTTGAGCGCTATAGAAAATATAGAATTAAAGATAGAGAATAGATAGGCTTTGTTAAATTTGTCCCTTGAAAAACAAAATACTTATGAAAATAAAGAACCTTCTACTATTGGCAGTATTAATTGCAGGGCTATCATCTTGTTCGGAAAAAAAGCATGAAGATCAGGATGATGAAATGACCTCGGAAGAGGCGGATGAAATGGAATGGCCAGCAATGGACGCTTTCCACATGGTGATGGCCGAAGCCTTTCATCCATTTAAGGATTCAACTAATCTAGCTCCGGTAAAGCAATTGGCCGAAGAGATGGCACTTGAAGCGGAGAAGTGGGCGGCTTCGACATTGCCCGAGAAAGTTAATACTGATGAAGTAAAAGCTCAGCTCAAACAATTAAGAGCAGACTCACGTACGCTTGCGGACAAGATCAAAGGCGGTGCAACGGATCAAGAAATTGGTACCTCCCTTCAGGCATTGCACGAAAGTTTCCATGGCATCATGGAAACGTGGAATGCAGATGGAGAGGAGCATGAACATCAATGATTTTAAATAATCTAAAAGTAAAAACGGAGGTCAACCTCCGTTTTTTGTTATGTTAAAGATAGCCTGGGCTCCTTCGTATGTGTTATCACTTCCACCCAATCATCGTTTTCCGATGAGCAAGTATGAAGTGCTTCCACAACAACTGCTGCATGAGGGAACCATTACTCAAGAGAATATTTTTAATCCGCAGCCGCTTGATGAAAAGCTGATTTTAAGAACCCATGATCGAACCTATTGGCATAAGTTGTCAAACCTGTTACTTCCTCCGCACGAAGTAAGACGAACTGGATTTCCGTTAACACAGGAATTGATTACACGCGAGACCATCATAACAAATGGTACGCTTCAGTGCGCGTTGTACGCTCGCCAGTATGGAATCGCCATGAATATTGCTGGTGGCACGCATCACGCCTTTACCGATAGAGGTGAAGGATTTTGTTTACTAAACGACATTGCCATAGCAGCTAACTATTTACTTGATAAAAAACTTTCTAATAAAGTACTAGTCGTTGATCTGGATGTGCATCAGGGTAATGGAACAGCACAGATTTTTGCAAATGAACCTCGGGTATTTACGTTTAGTATGCATGGAGCAAACAACTATCCGTTAAAGAAAGAGC
>Ga0209181_10002234_pt1 | contig 32057 bp, 25 predicted proteins | sample MAT05_FD_187208 | JGI IMG/M metagenome (GOLD analysis project Ga0209181, IMG submission 187208) | Freshwater microbial communities from Lake Fryxell liftoff mats and glacier meltwater in Antarctica - MAT-05 (SPAdes) (version 2) | ecosystem: Environmental > Aquatic > Freshwater > Ice > Liftoff... | reverse complement strand
AACCGCAGAAAAAGAAGGACGGCAAATTATCCAATCCATATTAGCATCTGACGCAGATATATTGCCCGACTATGAAGCAAAGACACTCACCGTAAAAATACATGGGCAGGCAACCCCTAAAATAAATCAATTACTAAAATCCTTATGTGACCAAATGAACGAAACCAAAACGCTCTACCCCCAAACAGATTTAACCATTATTTTTAAAACGGGATAACTCTTGTTTGCTCCAAATCAGGAGTTCTGAAATTGCTAATGATTAATTTTTTATATTGCATTCCAAACCCATTTCTATGAAAAAAACTACTGTTTTATTATTGCTATTTATTTGCACTATTCAATTTACCAAGGCTCAGTTTTACAAATCCTTTCGTCCAACAGAAACTTTCTCCGACTCGCTCGCAATAGTGGTACAGGATTTTAAGAAAAACTTTTCAAGCATTGAAGGCAAACAATTACCCTCACAGGGAGAAATGGATGTATATCGTTCTACAGTGAGTATACCCGGAGCATTGCATTGTTCCATCTTTCGTTTTCATTCTTTAGAGGATACTACGGCTAGTTGGCAGGCTGTGATGTATGAAGGCGATAGTTATGAAAATGCAGTGAAAATTTACAAGAACCTATTTAAACAATTGAAAAAAAGTAAAATGAAATGGGTAGATAAAAGTACTATTTCGTTTATGGGAGAAATAGACGAGCCAGATGAAAACGTGCGCTTTACAGTAACCAGCTTAAGGCTTAATATAATAGATATTCCATACCGTAGTTTTTTTGGAGAAATAGAACTTACCAGTACCTATGACGGATGGGAAGTCCATTTAAATCTTCACAACAGGAAAAATGATGCAGAAAGAAACTAAATTATTAAATAGAGGATAGTAAATAATATTAGGTTTGAAACATGGATTATTGGAATTGATGTATTTCGCGGATAGCCTTAAATAAGAGCCATTTAAAAGTCGGCCTTTGCTTGCAAAATAACTCATACCAGAAGTGCAATCTACAGATCATAAAAGTACCTGGTTCTGTTAACTTTAATATCTCTGAGCAAACCTGACTTAGGACTGATGCTGATATTAAAGAAACGGTAACGTCCCACCGGAGAAACGTTGATGGCCATTTGCCAGCAATGCATTTCACGGGCAATGGAAACGGAAATTGTTCCAAGTTCTTTTTGAGAAATATTGTAAAATCCATTTAGCCCCAACTGCCAACGTTCCGTTAAATTGAGTGTTCCATTCCAGTTAATATCCTGGAAAACGTTGGTTTTGTATCCGCTGTAATCGGCTTTTCTGTCCCTTTGGAAACGCAGTGAATAAGAAAAATTAACTGACCATGGGATACTAAAATCGGCAAACTCTGCCGGGTTATTACTGATGTACGCGGATTCAGTCTGGTATTCATCCAAAGGCAGGCCGGTATTGGGATTATATTGGTTATCCGAAAGGTTTCCTGTCTTTTTCTTTTTGGATTTATCGCCTCCCTGGAATTGTGTTGACATGGAAATATTTCCTCCAAGAAACCTACCCAGCGATAATACTTTTTTCCGCCAAATTAATTGATTAATCCTTTCGCCTCTTGCATCCACCTGGTATGGGTCAAGCGTGGCATTTGCTGTAATGCTGATCTTATCAAAAAGGTTGCTTCGTGCACCAATACTAAAAGTGCTGAGCTGAAAAGAATCCGCCAAAAAGTTATAACTACCACTCAGGTTCAATCCATCAATTAAAGTTACTTTCTTCACAGCATCTGCGGATGTGTCTTTTTTATCCCGCACCTTCATCTGGATATTATTATCTATGTTAAAACTCAGCCCCCCAAATTTCCCCTCGCCAAAAGCGCCATACAAACTATTATCAAAAACATTGAACCTTCCGAAGTTTCCCAATGTGTCCACCTGGGTATCATAGAAATATTTCCCATTCATATCGGGTTTATAATTCGCACTGATGGAAGGCCTTATCTCATGACGAATCGCTTTCACTTTAGCATTCTTCCCAAAAGTATAGGAGCCGAAAATACGGGAAGACATGCTTATTCCAAAAGACATATCCCTTGCTGTAAAGAAACTTTTATTAATATTTGTATCTAGCTTTCGATTGTTGCTATCCCAGCTTCTGACAAACTTTTGCTGGTACCATCTTTCTGTGTACGATATACTGGGTGCAATTTGCAATGGCCCCAATTGCGGCAATGATAAAGTTATAGGTACGTTGTGATTTCCCCCCCATTGCAGGTTGTTAAAAATTTGTTTGCCAATATTTAATTGGGTTACGGTATCAACATCCGAAAAATAGGTAAGGCTTTTTACATTTGAATTTAGAGCGATACCAAGATTTTCATACCACTTATAATTCCCGATTACCTCTTTCCTCCTTAACGGATACAAAGTGTTTAAATTAAAACTTACATCAGGCAACGTTACATAGATGATACCAAGGTTGGTATTCTGGGAGTGATTGGCATTTACGGAAACATTGAAGGGCTTATCCTTCCATACTTTTGCATAAGCAATACTGGAGCTAAGCTGGTTGCTGAAATTACGGGTGGGATTGTTGGGTACCTGGGAATTGAATTTACTACTGCCCGCATTTACATTGGCATTAAAAGTAACACCTGGCCTGGATTTGGTATCGAGGCTGTGACTCCACCTAATATTAAATGTTTTACTGGTACTAAAATCCGGATCCCCTTTGAAATTCGTTTTGAACCGCTGGTAATCAAGTGACAGGTTCCCTGAACGCCGGTATCGTTTAAAATAACGGGGACTAATATTAAAGGTATAACCGCCATAGGAATAAATAGTAGCCCTGGTAGTTACATCCCAGTTATCGTTGATTACTTTATAATAACCAATGCCATCCAACGACAAACCGAATTGTTCATTGGCGTTAAAAGTAGGTGCAATAAAACCTGAATGCCTGCCGGTAGATAATGGATAGATACCGAATGGAAGTATAATGGGTACAGGCACTCCTTCAAATTCAGGATGTACCGGGCCAGTTACTGCAAATTTTTTATTGATGAATTTTATCTTCTTACTCACAAAAGCAAAGTGGGGAGTGTCCAGGTTACAGGTTGTAAATCTCGCCTTATATGCATAGAAAGAAGTGGGATCTATCTTTTTTATTTTTACAGCATAAATATACATTTCATCCTGCTGTGTATAAGTGCCCTTGGTGAGGCCCTTACCGGTCTTCATATTGAAAGCGATCGTATCACTTACTGTTTTTAAATCGCCCTGGTTAAATGTAGGAAACGAAATCACTTTTCCTAAACTATCCTTTCGTAAGAATGCCGTTACCAAATTGGTTCTTTGGTCAAATTCAATTCCTGGTGCTGTCAATTCGTTATCTGTATATTTTACTTTTGATTCCTTACCATATAACAGTATCTTTTTGCCCGGGATATCCAACACCATGGAATCATCTGCATGATAAACAACCGGGGCGTCCAGGGTATCTTTTGATATCTTAAAATTGAACGTGTCAACCTTAGTCTTTGAGTTTAATGAATCAATTTTTTTTGTTGAATCAGTTGTGCTAAATGGAATAGTATCAATTGAAGAAAAGGAAATATTTTTTATCTCCGAAGGCTTATTTTTGGTAGCAGGCCGATTGGTTGCAGGGGTTGGTATTGTATCGGAAGTTAAAGTTTTGTAAAAGCGGTTCAATTGCATCTTGTTACTCGCAATACCAATCGTTTCACCAATGAACAATGCCAGCATCATGGATGCTAAAATGTATTTTGCCTTACCTTTGTTATAGTTGTTCATTGCAGTTGGGGCAAAAATAATGATATTACCTGCAACTACGTGTGAAGAAACTCTTATAAATTACTAACCATCAATAAACCGGTTTTAATATGGTCAAAATGAAATTGATTTTTGCTGTTTTCATAATATCGCTTTACTTTTCAACCACTGTTATTGCTCAAACCCCCAAACTACTAAAAACAATTATCGTAGATGCCGGGCATGGTGGTGAAGATGTGGGTGCAACGGGTCAATATGAAGGCTCACTTCGTTCCCGGGAAAAAGACATCACACTTGCCATATCAAAAAAGCTGGTGGCTGAATTGCAAAAGGAATTACCCGACGTTAAAACGATCCCAACCCGCACTACTGATATCTTTCAAAATGTAAATGAAAAAGCAAGGATAGCCAATCAATACCATGGTGACCTTTTTATATGTATACATGCAGATTCGGGCCCTTTGCAAACTGCAAGAAGGAAGATAGGCACCCGCCAGGTTACTCATTATAAAACCTCCTATACCGGCAAGGGTAAAAAAAGGAAAAAGAAAACTACGGCTATAAAGGTAGAAGAACCCGTATACCAGTATTATAAACTGCCCATGAAAAGAAGCGGTACAAGTGTGTGGATATTTGCATCGCATAAAACCAGTGATAAGTTGAAAGCCATCATTGATAATGAAGAAGATTTTAATATTGAAGCAGACGATAGTTTAAGCACTAATGTAGATTTCAATAGCCCTGAAATGAAACCTATTGTTGCTATTTATGCAAAACGCTTCCAGTTAAAAAGTATCAATATTGGGATGTTAGTAGAAGAAGAAGTAGCAAAAACCGGAAGACAAACCTTTGGACTCAACCAGCGCCAGGTGGGGATACGGGTATTACAATCTACTAATATGCCCGCTATATTAATTGAAACAGGCTTTATCAATAATGAAACGGACGAACGCTACCTCAACAGTGAAAAAGGCCAGCAGGAACTGGCCGAGAGTATTACGGAAGCGGTTAAGCGATACAAGGCTATTATCGAAAATCCGGTAGGTACGGGCAGTAAGACTTCAGTGACAAATAACGCAGAAAAAACTGCTCCACAAGTAGAAAAATACAATAGCAGGTCAAAAAATATTTTAAAAAGAATAGACATCAGGCTACCGAATTTTAAAGTAGACCTGTATGATGATGGAGATGTAGACGGGGATATTGTATCCGTTTATTTTAATGGAAATTTAATGTTGAGTAACAAAAAACTTACGGAAAAACCAGTTACCTTGAATTTAACCGTTGATGGTTCCAGAACGGAAAATGAACTATTGATCTATGCCGAAAACGAAGGTGATATCCCACCCAATACAGCCCTGATGATCGTGACAGAGGGTTCCAACAGAACTGAAGTAAGAATTACAGCCGATGAAAAAAAGAACGGCGTGGTAATTTTCAACAAAAAATAACCCAGGTTTAAACTGCCAATTTATACTCCCCGCGCCAATGGTGACCTTTGCAAAAAATTAATCTGTATTTTTGACAATCAAACAATTTTGTTAACAACATGAAAATTTCTAACGAAACAAAAGTAGGTTCGCTTACTGCAATTTCTATCGTATTGCTGATACTGGGATTTAATTTCTTAAAAGGTAAAAACCTAACTACCAAAACCATGCGTTTTTACGCCATATTTGGAAATATACAGGGGTTATCTACCAGTAATGCAGTAATGATAAATGGAAAGCAGGTTGGTACCATCTACAGCACGGATGGTGGAAAAGATATGCGGAGAATAGTGGTGGGCCTTAGTATGAATCAATCCATCAATGTCCCCGATAATTCAGTTGCAGTTATTAGTCCCTCGTTATTGGGCACAACCACTGTTGAGATTAAATTGGGGACTAGTACTGTGTATAAAAACAACGGTGATACACTCAATACCCTTGCTTCCGGTGGCATGTTTGATGAAGCGCTTCAGAAAGTGGATCCCGTGTTAGCCCAGGTAAAAAATGCTGTAAAGTCACTTGATTCCGTTTTGCTAACGGTGAATAGTGTGTTTGATCCCACTACAAAAAATAATATCAGGGCTGTGATGGATAACTTAAACAAAACTACCGCCACGCTTGCCATTTCTTCTGCTTCGTTACAAACATTGTTGAATACCCAAACCGGTGCTTTGGCAAAAACACTGGATAATGTAAGTTCATTTACCGGAGGATTGAAAAATAACAATGCTAAAATAGATCAGACACTCACAAACCTGGAAGCCACCACTGCAAAATTTGCAAGGCTGGAGATCGAAAAAACACTCACCTCATTGGATGTTACCGTTACTGAATTAAAAAACACCATCGGCAAGGTGAATAGTGATAAAGGTACACTCGGCTTACTCATCAATGATACCAAGTTGTATAACAACCTGAATGCTACTTCTAATAAATTAAATTTATTATTAGATGATGTACGGGTGCATCCCAAACGATATGTAAACATTTCGGTATTTGGAAAAAAAGATAAGAGTGGTCCATTATTGGTCCCGTTACCAGATACTGTGAACGCACCTTACCTGAATCAATAGTACCAGGTAAAAAGGAATACGTTGCAATTGATGATGATTGCAAATTTACCGGCCAATGGTCAGTCATACTCAGTGATGCATATTAAGAATCTGCAAGCTATTTATTATGCATTCATTTTCCTTTTAAGAGCATGCGCTTCAAACTTTGTGATGTTGTTAGTAAATAAAGGAAGAAATTGCATCTTTCATAAACTAATTGTATTGAAATTAAGAACAACATCCAGGCTTATCTTTTTCGTTCTGGCCCTGCTCTGTGGCAAATTTGTACTGGTTGCACAAGATAGGTTTCCCCCTCCTGCTGTTTCATCGTCACCAGATACATTGCGGGTGATTCAAATTATCCAGGGAAAAAGCCTTCGCGAAAAAACAGTTGACTCTTTAAACAGTTTTCAAACGATTGCCGGCAATGTAATACTGAAAGAAGGCCTCACGATTTTTCATTGTGATAGTGCTTCCATCAACAAACAAACTAATATCCTGGAAGCTTTTGGTAATATTCACATTAACCAAAATGACAGCATACATACTTACTCGCAGTACCTTAAATATATTGGAAAGGAAAGAATCGCTTATCTGAAAAAAGATGTGCGGTTAACCGATAACAAAGGTACTTTGTATACGCAGGACCTTGAATATGATCTTAAAACCAGCATAGGCAAATACAAAAGTGGAGGAAGGGTAGTAAATGGCAAAACGGTGCTTACAAGTACAGAAGGGGTTTACTATGCAGAAACCAAGGATGTTTTTTTTAAAAAGAATGTTCACCTTGTTGATCCAAAATATGATGTACGAAATGATACTTTGTTGTATAATACACAAACACAGGTAACTTCCTGGAATACACCAACCGTTATTAAAAGTAAAAATGGTGGTGATGTTTATTCTTCAAGCGGTACTTATGACCTGAAAAATGGCAAAGCTTTTTTTGGTAACCGCACAATAATAAAAGACAGTTCCAGAACATACGTTGCAGATAATACCGCAATTGATGACTCAACAGGCATCGCACAGTTAGAAGGCAATGCAGTTGTAAAAGACAGTGCAGGTGGCTATTCTGTTTTAGGAAGATCAATTTTTGCCAACAAAAAAACCAGCTCTTTTTTAGCTACCGGCAAGCCCGTGCTGATTTTTAAAGGTGATGGGAATGACAGTACTTTTATCGCCGCAGATACCTTGTTTTCTGGCCTGGAAAAAAGAGACAGTTTGGGCAGGAAGATAACAATATCATCAGATACACTCAAAAAATCAACGGTAATAAATGTACAGGATTCGCTGCTGGCAGGTGCCAAAGGAAAAGATAGTATGGCAGTTGTCTTAATAAAGAACAGGTCACCACATAAAGATTCAATACAAATAGAGAAGACAGATAGCGCCTTCGTAAAAAAAGATAGTTTGGTGCAATCCAAATCTATTGTAATCAAGCCTGCCAATGATTCCACTGTGAGCATTGAAAAAGATAGTCTTTTAGCTGGCAAAATAGTAAACAGGGATTCACTTGCAAATGAAGTAATAGCAATTGAAAAGGCGGCACCTGTTGATACCATCGAAAAGGCAACTGTTATAAAGGTATCAAAAGATACTGCCATCCGATATTTCATTGCTTTCCACAATGTGCGTATTTTCAATGATTCGCTGCAGTCAGTATGCGATAGCCTGTATTATTCGTCAGAAGATTCCATATTCCGCCTCTTTCAAAATCCGCTGGTGTTTAGTAACAATTCCCAGATAGCCGGGGATACCATTTATATGTATACTAAAAATAAAAAAGCGGATCGTTTATATGTTTTCGAAAATGGGATCATTATCAATAAGGCCAATGAAAATATGTATAACCAGGTTGCAGGGCGAACATTGAATGGTTATTTTAAAGACGGTGAAATGGATTACATGAGGGCTAAAGGATCGCCCGCTGAAAGTGTCTTTTATCCGCAGGATGACGACAGTGCCTACATTGGAATGAACCGGGGGAAGGGTGACGTGATTGATGTATATTTTTTAAATAAGGAAGTAAATAAAGTAAAATTTATAAATGAAGTTGATGGCACGTTGTATCCTATTCGCCAGATTCCGGAAGATCAGAAATTCCTGAAAAATTATAAGTGGCAGGACAAACGAAGACCGAAAAATAAACTCGAATTATTTGAATAGCGCCTTTTTAATATTCATGCTTTCTCATTTTAGTTGATGGAATTTATCGCAGACTATTTTGCTATTCATATCAACTTTCTCATTTTTTAAAGAAACGGGTATGTGCGAACCAGGCACATCACAGTTCAGCAAAAAAAGACCTTTTTTTTTGCAAATACTTAACAGCATAATCATACACTGCTGCGTTTGCTAAACAAATAAAGCCGCTTGTTGGCATTATTTTAGTTTCCCCATTTCTCAACTATTATTCAAAAAAACGATTATGAAAAAGACCTGTTTAATTATCAGCCTTATTAGTTTTTTCTCAATCTCATTAAAAGCACAGGAGTATAAAACAGCAGCAGGAATAAGGCTTGGGCCCAACTCACCAGCCATAGCCCCGGGCTTTACCGTCAAACATTTCCTGGATGAAAAACATGCTATAGAAGGAATTGTTGGTGTTAACAATGGTATTGGTGTATGCGGATTATATGAGTGGCATTTTCCCATCACTTCGGTTGAACATCTGCAATGGTATGCCGGTGCCGGTGCTTATGCAGCTTACAGATACAGCACTGCTTTTATTGGCGGAGCCGGTATTATTGGAGTGGATTATAAATTCCCTGATATACCACTCAATATCTCTATCGACTGGAAACCTGAATTAAATATTATTGAAAGTGTTGGCTTTGAAGCAAGCGGAGTTGGCTTTTCAGCAAGATTTACTTTCTAGCTTCGTAATTTGAAAATGCAAATGTTCCTCCGCATTGAGCCACCGATTTTGTTTCTGGGGCTGCCTATCCTCCGGGGAGGTCGCATGACTCAACTGCGACTTTCAATTTAGCAAAACCATCGAACCAAAATCCGCTTATCAACCAACAACTATCAACTTTCAACAATCAGCTTTCAACTATTAACTATCAACCATTAACCATCAACATTCTATCATCCGTCACGAACCCTGAACTTTTCCGTAAATTTAAACCATGAAAATATTTTCGGCAGCACAGGTACGTCAATGGGATGCCTACACAATTGCACATGAACCCATCCGTTCAATTGACTTAATGGAAAGAGCAGCCACTGCTTGTGTTAACTGGATTGAAAATCATTCAGAAGCAGCCGGTTACTATTATATTTTTTGTGGTACCGGCAATAATGGAGGAGATGGATTGGCCATCGCACGAATGTTACTGCTCACCGGAAAAGCTGTAAATATTTTTATTTTAGAAGGACAAAAAAGGAGTGCTGACTTTAGTGAAAATCTCAATAGATTGGAGCTGCCAGCCACAGGCCTTTTGCGAATTATTGATACCGATTACCCTGAAATCCCTGGCAATGCAATAGTAATTGATGCCTTATTTGGTTCAGGGTTAAGCGGGGCTGTAGAGGGAGTTGCGGCTGGTTTAGTAAATTATATTAACCAATCCAGTAAAAATATTATTGCCATCGATGTTCCGTCCGGATTATTTGCAGACGGTACTGTTGGAGAAAATGTGATTATTGAGGCTACCCACACACTCAGTTTCCAGGTGCCTAAACTTGCATTTTTCTTAAGTGAAAATAGCAAGTATACGGGTATCGTACACTTACTGGATATAGGACTACACCCTGATTTCTACCATGACACGCCCGCCCTTTTTAATTCGATCGATCAATACATGATCAGTTCCATTTACAAACCAAGAAATGAGTTTTCACATAAATACAATTTCGGGCATGCATTACTGTATGCTGGCAATAAAAATATGATGGGAGCTGCCATACTTTGCGCCAAATCCTGCCTGCGTTCAGGTGCAGGATTAGTTACCGTGTTTACAGAAGATGGAACCCAGCCTGTAATACAAACAGCGATACCTGAAGCAATCACTTCCACTGAAAATAATTTTGAAACCTTATCGAAAAAAAAATCAGCTATTGGCATCGGTCCGGGACTAGCTGTTGATGACTCAAATAAAAAAGGGTTACTGCACATCATTCTAACCTATCCCGCTCCTTTGGTAATTGATGCTACGGCATTACAATTGCTTTCAACAGACACAGCAATCATTAAAAAACGAATTTCAAACCCAGCGGTATTAACGCCTCATACCGGTGAGTTTGAAAAACTGTTTGGTACTTCCACCAGTGATTTTGAAAGAATGAATACGGCCTTGCAGCAATCAAAAGAATTGGGGTGCTATATCGTTCTGAAAGGCCATTACACGTTGGTTGCCTGCCCCGATGGCTCTGCTTTTTTTAATACTACCGGAAACGCTGGAATGGCAACAGCCGGCAGCGGTGATACACTCACCGGTATTCTTACAGGATTACTGGCACAGGGCTACAATCAAAAAGATGCCTGTTTGCTGGGTGTGTACCTGCATGGTATGGCTGGTGATATTGCGGCGGAAAAAATGACGCAGGAAGCCATGATAGCCGGAGATATTATTGATTGTATTGGTGAAGCATTTAAAAAAATATCCCCATCCCTTAAAGGGGCGAAGGATATATGGTAAACAATTGGAAACAACAAAATGGATAGCGAATATGAATAGTCAAAATATCGTCGTGCCTTAATAACCCAATTCGCTTGTTTAATTTATTAACCTTATTTACTTTACAAGGTTCTAATTACCACCAAACACCTTTTTCAAAATACCGGTAACTTGTGCGGCCGGATCTTTGCGTATTTTTTGTTCTTCGAGGCTGATGTTAAAAAATAGTCCGGCCAATGCCTTTTCAGTTACATAGCCGGTAAGGTCCGTATTTACTTTATCTTTTGAAAACATGTTGTATTTTGTAAATACATCATTCCAATATTGAGTGGCACTCGTTTTTGTAAGTGATTGTTCGATAACAGGTCTAAACTTTTCCGTTAATTCTGTTGTAGTCATTCCTTTTAAATAATCAGTTGCCGCAAAATCGCCGCCACGCAAAATTTGCAATCCATCATTGATGCTCATTTGCCTGATAGATTTCCAGAAGATATCTCCTACCCCACTAGCCGCATCTTCCGCTGCCCGGTTCATAGATAAAATCGCTTTATCCACTAACTTGCCCATCCCTACACCCCGCAAAGTTTTTTCAACCTTCTGAGCTTCAGCAGGCATTAAAATTTTTATTGCCGCATCACCAAAAAAGCCATCCAGCTTACTAAGCTTTTTGCTGCTACTATCAGTTCCCACACGCAATGCTTCTCTTAAACCACTGATGATATCATCATTGCTTAAATTATTTCCTATACCGGAACTGGAAGATTTATTGAATAATTTATCTGTAATACTTTTTCCTGAGGTGTCTTTAGTGGTAGCTTTTTTTATAAGATTGCCCAAGCCCTGTGCATCCGCATTAGTAATTAAAGTAACAACAAACGAGAGTGTAAAAATCAAATTTCTCATAGTAATTTTTTTTATTAGTCAAACAAAAATAGGACCATCGGGTTTAAAATGGATAAATTAGTTTTTACCTTAGCTGACTTTAACAATTCAATATTATGCACCAATTATCTGTTTGGGAAAAGGAAAGCTTTTTTGCACCACAGGATGTAATCATTGTCGGCAGTGGTTTTTGCGGTTTATGGAGCGCATTGCATCTTAAAACATTAAACCCTCATTATAATGTTACCATTCTTGAAAGAGGGATAATACCAACGGGAGCCAGTACAAGGAATGCTGGCTTTAGCTGCTTTGGAAGCCCCTCCGAATTAATAAATGATGCCCGTTTGATGGGGGAAGATGAAATGTGGAAGCTTGTCGTAATGCGCTACCAGGGCCTGCAGGAAATCCGGAAGTTTTTTAGTGATGAAGAGATTGATTACGATGGCAGCGGAGGCTACGAGTCTTTCACAATACAATCGGAAGACTGGAATGAATGTAAAGAAAAATTAGAATGGCTAAACTCCGGCTTAAAAAAAATTACCGGAGTAGATAATGTATTTAGGATCGTTGACGAAAAGATAGCGGAATTTGGTTTTTCAGGATTTGAGCACCTGGTGGAGAACAAACTGGAAGGTGGCCTTCATCCGGGTAAATTGGTAAAATGCCTGTTAAAGAAAGTACAGGCCATGGGAGTACAGGTAATGACGGGAATTGAAGTCCTGAATTTTTATTCAATGAAAAACCGGGTTTACTTAAGCACTAATCATCAGATTGAATTTATTACAAACAATCTTTTACTTTGTACCAATGCTTTTACAGAGGTACTGGTTCCCGGCATTGATATTACTCCCAACCGGGGACAAGTATTAATTACCAGCCCGATTGAAAATTTAAAATTCAAGGGAACTTTTCATTTTGATAAAGGATTTTATTACTTCAGGAACCTCAACAACCGCCTGTTGATAGGTGGAGCAAGAAACAAATCCTTAGGTGAGGAGAATACCTCGGAAATGAAAACCACCGACCTAATTCAACATGAATTGGAAGAATTTATTCATCAATATTTACTACCCGTAGGTACCAGCTATACTATTACAGACCGATGGACAGGAATAATGGGAATGGGCAATTGTAAAGCACCCATTGTATCGGCAATTAGCAACAATGTGTATTGCTGCGTTCGTATGAGTGGAATGGGAGTAGCTTTGGCGCCTATTGTTGCATGCCAGGCAGTTCAACTGATTAACAAGTCCATTATTGTTTAAATATCCTGGTAGTAAATTTATTCTTACCATCCCTTATTTGAATAAAGTAAATACCAGTTACCAAATGAGAAAGATTGATGGTGGTTTTTTCCTGAACCAGGCGTGCTGTAAAAACTTTCGTTCCCAAACTATTAAAAATATCGGCTGTTTTTGCGGCTACAGCAGTTGCAGCCTTGCATTCAATTGTAGTTGTTGACTGTACGGGACTAGGGTATACTTTTGTAGAAGCCAATGAAACAGGGGTTGCCGACACTGTATCTTTAACAGGTAATGGACCACCCTGGACAAGATTACTGTCGCATGCAAAAGATGCCAGAAATGAATTACGGATATTATTTTGTGCAAATAGTGCACGCATTCTTTTTACCTGGCCTTTGGTAAAAATATTCATACAGGCATCATCAGAAAAATCCATAAAATTCATGAACATATCGCCATTACTATTTGGAGAGCAGCTACTTAATTTTGGAAAGCTTTGACAACCAAAATTGTAGGACTGTTGAGTTGGTGTGTCATTCACATGATCATCTCCGCAGTTACTATCTCCCCAAATATGCACCAAACCTAACCAGTGACCAACTTCATGTGTAGTAGTTCGCCCCAAAGTAAATGGTGCCCTCAAACTTCCAATAGTACCAAAAACATCGGATGCAATCACAACTCCATCCTTATCTGCTGCAGCGCCTGGCGGTGTTGCATAACCTAAACTTCTGCTACTTAACTTACAAACCCAAATATTTAAGTAATGCTTGTTATCCCATGATGCCGCACCGCCTTTGGAAACCATTTTCATACCGTCATCGGTAATGAATAAGGACTGTGATGTATATTTCCTGTCAATTCCAGTGGTTTTCTTACCATTTGGATCTACCTGGGCCAGGCAAAATTGAATTCTTGCATCTCCGGCAAGCGATTTAAATGCCTGGGGGGTGTTTGCCCTATCGCTGTTTAGCATACGGAAATCCTTATTTAAAACATCTATCTGTGATTTAATCTGGGCATCACTAATATTTTCAGAGGCTGTTTTATACAAAACATGAATAACAACAGGTATATAAATAATTTCATTAGAAGTGGTATCGCGTAGCGCGGTATTGCCCGTTGCAGATTTGGTGGCTGATGCAATTTGCTTTTCAATATTTCTGAATACATCCTTCATGGAGGGATCAGACTGCAACATTTGTTCTCTATAAGTACCGGAGCCACAATCACGCTGTGCCTGAGCAGAAAAGAATACGACAAAAATCAGTAATACACTCTGTAAAAAAAATTTCATAAAAAACCCATATTTCTTGTGGTGGTAGCAGATATTTCAATATGAAACATCTATTTCTACAGAGGTATTGGAAAGAGGGGTATAGGTGGATGGAGTTTAGTAAAATGCCAGAAGCATTAAAATTTCTACAGAGGTATTGAAAATTAAATTAAGGTGAATAGAACTTAGGATAAAGCCATAAGTGCATTATTAATTTCTACAGAGGTATTGGAAAGTAATTAGGAGGAAACTTGAAAATATTGACTTCGTAATTAAACGGGTACTACCCTAATTGGGTAAATGAAGGAGGTAAACGTTTCAGAAGTTGTTCAAAAGTATATAAAATATCCATACACCCAAAATATTTTCTCTTTTAATTTTAAAATATCCTTTTAAACATCGGGCCTTTAGTACTTTTGCCTGCTAAACCGATATAACATCGTGATGAAATATTATTTTTACCTGGCATCTCTTTTCTTGTTTTCCGCCTGTTCCAATAACAATCCAGCTCCCCCCTCTTCTTCTGACAGCGTAAAATCGTCAACAGGAATTGCAGTACCTCAAAACATTAACATCAACATTATTGGCGTGTATTCCCATGACACAAGCGCCTACACCCAGGGACTCGAAATTTATAAGGAAAAGCTATATGAAAGTACCGGGGATTATACAAATTCTTCCCTGAGAGTTACAGATATAAAAACCGGAAAGGTAGAACAGAAGCATTTAATGGGCACCACAGAAATATTTGGGGAGGGCATCACAATTTTTAAAGATAAAATTTACCAGCTCACCTGGAAAAATCACCTGATAAATGTGTACGATATAAAGGATATCAATAAGCCAATCAAAACCATCAACTGGCCCTACGAAGGCTGGGGCATTACGCATAATGATACAGAGCTAATTATCAGTGACGGATCTGCCAACCTTTATTTTGTAAACCCGGAAGATTTTAAAGTAAAAAGCGCCAGGCAGGTAACAGATAATATTGGTCCGGTAAAAGAAATAAATGAACTGGAATATATTGATGGTTTTGTGTTTGCAAATGTTTATGGCAGTAATATTATTATAAAAATAGATCCCCAAAATGGACACGTCGTGGGAATAATCAATTTACCTGGATTGATTAAGCAATATGGTAATGGCTTTGTACCGGATGAAAATGAAGTATTAAATGGTATTGCCTGGGATAGCGCTGGTAAAAAAATGTATATCACTGGAAAACATTGGCCAAAAATGTTTGAGCTAACTATTAATTAGCTAACCAGGTAATGTGCTAATTTGGCAATGCGGTTATTTTCTAATGTGTTGCAGGAAACGACTCCCCAGGTTGCAAAAATCAGCACATTAACTATTTTGCCATATTTCCCAACGATTGCAATCCATACTTATAAAAGTAAAACAATAATGCGCTAATACCTAATGCAGCTAAAACAATTGCCCATACCCGCCATTTGTCATTCAAGGCTTCCTTTTCAGTAAAAAATTCGGTCATTTCTACATTCGTTGTATGTTGATCGCCTACTAAAATTGTGTGGGCTTCATCCTGTCGGACTACTCTTTCAGCAGCAATTGGCATAATAAACACAGCGTTGATAGCAACGGGTGTAAACTTTATTTTGTTAGCGTCGTCTTTTAAAAAAGTTCCAATTCCATTTAAAAAATAACGCCCGCTTTCATCGAGGCTTTTCTGTAATATTTCACTCATAGCCGAAAATTCATTGAACACATTATCATCATTTCCTTCTGCGATGAATTCAATTGTATCAACAGGTGATTTTATTCTCGCATTTACAAAATCAGTTTCTGCAGAATGGGTGGCCATCACTAATGTGCCAATGCCCGGCAACCGGCATATTTTATTTTGAAATAGTGTGGTAGCGATAATTTGATACATTGATTATTATTCAGGCTTCAAAGATAAGCCTAACAGTTAAAATATGTCATCAATAAATGGTATAAGCTTTAAAAGGAACAGTTCAAAGCAACCATGTGCTAACTTCAACTACCATGCATCAAACACGGATTAAAATTTATAAATAACTCCGCCCAGTACATTTAAACCATATACCTGATAATTGTGCCAGCGCTCATATTTATTGTTTAAGATATTATTGATATCCATCCATGCACTGAACTGTTTGTTGATTGCAAATTCAAGTCCTGCACTAAGATCCGCACCACCACTCAATGTTTTATTTACATTTCCCTTTAAAAGATATGGACCGCCGGTAAATGCCCTGAAATCACTCTTCAACATTACCTGTTTGAACGCCCACCAACGCATAGACGCGGTAATTTCCAGCGGTATTGTTCCCCAGGCTTTATCATTATCCTTCATTCCGGTGTATCCGTTAAAAGTAAGCCCGCCGGTTATGGTAAATTTATCCTGGCTAATAAAACTCATGTCCGCATGAATACGCAGATTTGTTAATTTGCTTTCATTACTTATCAAAAAGGCTTTGTTGTCAGTGGCAGTATCATTAATGTAAAAAGGAAGATTTTTATAGCTCATCAATCCAGCTTTGGCTGTAAAATTAAAGTGTTTACCAACCGAAGTTTTGATACCTCCATACAATTCCGTTTCCTGGGTATTGAGCTGGGTTGAAATGGTGGCCAGGTAAGGATTGATTGCAGATAGATTGCGATAATTGTTCTTGATAAAGCGCCCGACAAATCCGGCCTGTACAAGGAAAGATTTATTCTTAATTTGCGCTTCCCCATAAATATTGGGAAGCACACTCAATTTTCCATTGTTCCAGGTTGGACTTACACCACCATGTATGGTAATGAATTCTTTGGCATAAATTAATTCGGGTGATAATTGGAAAATATTATTATTCAGCTTAACATTAGTAATTAGGTTTTTGGAAGTATAGGAAGTAATATCCGCCTTCGCAGCCACCTTTACAGAAAACACCTCTCCAAATGTTTTCTCAACAGGAGCCTCCACCACCAACGAACTTTCGGTTAATTTATCCTGGTTGCTGAAAACACTAATCTCCACATTGGGATTGTAATTTATCCCGGTTTCATTTTTATCCTTATTACGGATCCCTCCCTTAATGCTAACATCCTGGAAACGTTGCAATACATCCTTCTTACTGTAATTATGTTGCAGGTGATCATACCCATATAAATGAAAATCCTGCTGCTTTATTCCCACACTTCCATACACTTCGTTTCGTTCTGTAAAATAACTACCGCTCCCTTTTATATTCAGTTGAGCATAATCCTGGTTCTGAATTTTTCCTTTTGATGAAATAAAATCCGCATATAAATTGACGAGGGCTGTTTTACCATCCCCAAAACTAAATCCTGCGGCAGCGTACGGAGTTGAATAATTTCCGAATCCGACCTTGAGGAAATTCCTTATGCCCAACGCCAGCAAGCTATCCTGGGCAAGCGCCAGTGGTTTCAACGAAACGGGTTGATAGGTATAAAACAAATTCTGTGGAGGTATGGTATAAGGCGCAACTATTTTGGAAGTATCTGAATGCAGGTTGGTAGCGGAAAAATTCACCTTTACTGCATTTCTTAACACTGGTTTATAGGATGAAGTAATATCTATGGTTTGCTTTTTTGTAGTATCCCGCTGAGCTATGGTGGAATAACTTACTCCGCAAAAAATCACCAGGGCAATGATTGTTTTCTTATTCATATTAATTTAAAAATTTTATAGGCAATTAAAATTGTCCGCCAGTAGCGGAAGGATTTACCTGGGCCGTCAATTAATTTTTGAACTGAGTTTTTCTTCTGAAACTGCTTTATCAAATTTTTGCTGTGCTTCCGTCTTTAATTCTGAAATAACAGAATTTTGTGCCACACTTTGATAGGTTGCCTTCGCATTGAAATAATCCTTTTGCTGCATAAATACATCACCGATCAAAATATAAGAACTGGTAACCCAAAAATCATAACTGCCGGTTTCTTTTACAACTGCCAGTGCAGCCTTCTCTGCACCCGAATAGTTACCTGTAATAAACAGGCAATGTGCTATTTCATACCTCGCTTCTGCACCCCATGCTGACTTGTTGATTGCTGCGCAGGATTTAAAAGAAACAATTGCGCCATTGCAATCATTATTCAACTGTTGCGATTTACCCAATACCAAAAATGCTACAGACTTGTCATCAGTACTGATCCCTTTCCTGGTAAGTAACTCTTTGGCAGTTTCATTTGCCTGTGTATAATCTTTTAACTGGTAATAACAACGTACCAATCCTCTTAACGCTTCCAACTGGTTATCCTGGTTAATTGCCCCCGACTGCAATGAGGCAAAATATTTTTTGGCATTCACATAATTCTTCAACTCGAAATAATTAATCCGTGCTGCGGATAAAGTGGCTCCCTCAAAATATTTATTGTATCCCTTGTTGTTTACATAATCAAAGCCGGGTAAGGCGTTTGCCCAATCCTTACTCTTAAAATAGCACTCGCTTTTAAAATAATTAGCCTCCAATGCATAAGCTCCATTGGGAAACCTGGAAAGATAATTGTTGAATCCAGTAATGGCAGTATTACAATCATTGGCATTGTACTTTATTTCAGCAGATGAATAAGTAAGCGAGTCAGCCTCGGAAATGGAAATATTTTTTCCATTCTTACGCATAAAATCTACATAATCATTTGGCCGGCCGTCTTCCACATAAATATTTTTGATGGTTTCCAGCGCATCATCTGCTTCAATCGATTGAGGGTATTGCTGAATCAGTTGCTGGTAATTCGAAAGCGCCTGGCTATTATTATTCAGGTTGTAATAACTTAATCCCAGTTTTAAATAAGCGGATGGTTTTAAACCGCCGCCATTGGAAGCATTTAATACATTATTCAGGTAAGGAATGGCATCCCGGAATTTTTCATCTGCCATGTAGGTTAATGCTATCTCCATATTCGCATCAGGTATTAAGCTACTCTTAGTATAAATCCTGCTCAAACTATTCAGAATAGTGATCTTACCCGAGGAACTTCTGATACCCGCTATCAAAGCTTTTTGAAAGAGCGCATAATCACCCTGCGGCAGGGCATTGTTGATCACCGTCTCATACATTGCATTCGCCTTCGCAAAATCTCTCAACATAAAATAACAATCGGCACTGCGCACATAAGCATCCTGTTCCAGGGTACCAGCAGTAGTATTTGATTTTGCAATCGATTCAAAATAAGAAAGTGCTTGTTGATAATTTTCCTTTTTCATCCAGCTATAACCGATATCGTATTTTGCAGTTGTTGGATTTGCTTCGCCCTGGGCACTGGCGCCACTTTGGAGGTATATGTTTAAAAAACGAATCGCCTCATCATACTTGCCAGACCGATATGCAATTTCTCCTTTCCAAAAATTTGCGTAAGGAGTAATGGTGGAAGATGGTAGTAATAAAATTTTTGAAAACAATTCATCTGCCCTTACTATTTGCTGATCATTTACATATTCCACTGCCCTGCCATATAATATGCGGGGATATGCCCTTTGCATATTGGCCGTTGGCTGTTTAAAAGATTCGTATAATGAAAGTGCATCATTGAAATTATTGGTATTGGCTAAAATGTTTACCAATATTTCTTTGGCTTCGGTATTGTATGTGGAGGATGGGTATCCATTAATAAAATTACGCATTTCATTCAGCGCTACATCCTGGTATCCCAACTCGTAAGAGAGTTTGGCGTAATTGAATAAAGAAATTTCCTGTTGCCTTTTATTGCTACTGTTAAAGGCACAAAATTGAAAAGCGTTCCTGGCATTGGCTTTTTGATTGGTTCGCAGGTAACAGTCCCCCAGCAAGTACATACTATTTTGCCCCATTGAATCGCTTTCATTGCTTAACTGCTTAAAACCTTCAATCGCTTTATTCAATTGCTTTGCTTCGTAATAGCAATAACTTAATTCATACAGGTTTTCCTTACTTACCTTAGTGCTGTTGTTTACATAATACTCCAGCAAGGGCAAGGCTTTTGCAAAATTCTTTTTCTCAAAATAAATCTGCCCCATCAATTGCTTCATTTCCTTTTCATAATACAATCCACCTTTGTTCAATGCTATCTCACCGGTACGGAGCGATTCATCCTTTTTATTCTGGAAATAAAATATCTCCGAAATGTAATAAGGAACAATCCCTCTATATTCTTCTTTATTCTCTACTGTTTTAAACGAACCCAGGGCATCATTATAATTACGATCGGCATAACTAATGAAACCATAATAATAATTAGCTGGAATATAGTACTTGTTATCCGGTAACTGGTGTATCTCATTAAACAATGGTTTGGCATCTTTAAATCGCTTAAGATTAAAGTAACAATATCCCATTTCGAATTTGGCATCAGCAATTTCTTCATTACTTAAATTTTCTAAACCAGCCCGTTCATAATTTTCAATGGCCTTCCTAAAATCATCTTTCAGAAAATAGAATTTTCCAAGGTGGTAACTCATTAATTCCTTGCGGGGCTCATTATTTACCCAATTGATGTATTGGCTTGCTTCTTCTTCAGCGATGGGCAATTGTAACTTAAGCCGCGTAACAATGTAGTAGTAATTTACATCATCATTTAAATATGCATTATTGCTTTTCTGGTTATCTGGATATTGAAGTTTTACTTCCTGTAACAAAGGATAGGCAAGTGCATATTGTTGCTTTACAAATAATTCCTTTGCTTCTTTAAATTTTTTTTCGGGATCTGTAAAAACATGTGAAGGTTGTGAGAAAGTGGTAATTGAAATTACTATGGCAACTAATAGAATTAGAAATTGTTTTTTCATTGTATGCTTGTATGGGTTATTACGATCCTTTAACGATGCTGCAAATTTAGCTATATTGCCACTTGTGCAAACACCGTTCCAAACCGTTTGTTAATAAGTGGATAACTCTCTGAAACAAAACGAATGTACATTTGCATTGCTGTTAACAAAATGATAAAATAAAATTTATTAACAGCTACATTAACCATACCTAAAAAATTTGCATTTAAAAATGAAAAAATTATTATCGACAAAATATTCCGCAGGTGCCTTCAGTGCGGCCATGTTAGTGTTAAGATTAGGAACCGGGCTTTTAATGATGAATCACGGTTATGATAAACTGATACATTTTGGTTCAATGCATAATAAGTTTATGAATTTTATGGGAATAGGCACGTCGCTTTCCCTGGCGCTGGTGATTTTTGCAGAATTCTTCTGCTCTATCTTTTTAGTACTGGGTTTATTTACAAGATTGGCAACTATTCCATTGATGATAGTAATGGGTGTTGCCTTGTTTAAAGCGCACAACGCAGAAGTATTCGGCAAAGGCGAACTTCCTGCTTTGTATTTAGCTACCTATTTTGTTTTACTATTGGTTGGACCGGGCAGGGTGAGCGTTGACGGCATGGTAGGAAAGTAATGGATCGTTGATTAAATAATAATTGATAATTTTTTCATTTTGTGAAGTGGCAGGCAATTTGAATAAGTTGGTTATTGAAGACACTTTATATGATTAATTCCGGTAGATGTTTCTTCAATTACTGATCTATCCATTCGTTCAATACTTATTATTTATCCCGTTATCATTTAATTAATGTACAAAACCGAAACACAGATAAGGATACATTATGCGCTCACCGACCAGATGGGCGTGGTTTATCATGGGCACTACGCCCAGTTTTACGAAATCGGAAGAGGAGAAGCCATCAGGCAAATTGGATATACCTATAAAGATATTGAAGCCATGGGCATCATTATGCCGGTAGTGGATATCCATAGTCGCTTTTTGAGGCCCGCAAAATACGACGACCTCATTACTGTAATAACTACCTTAAAGGAATTGCCTGTACATCATAAAATTGTTTTCCATTCGGAAATATACAACCAGCAAGGAGCCTTGTTAAACATTGGAGATGTCACCCTCTATTTCATGGAAGCAAAGGATATGAAACGATGTGAAATGCCGGCGGAATTGAAAGCGAAACTTGAAAAATATTTTAATAAATAGCATATTCTATAGTCCTCTACGTGAAATAAACAAGCGTCTGTGAGCAAGGGGATTTTTAATTTTTAATAACCGAAAGCACTTTCCACATTTTTTCTCTGACCGATCCGGCACTGCCATCAAAATTATTTACTATAAATGCGAAAGTATATGATGTTCCGTCATTAGTTTTTGAATAGCCTGTGTAACTTCTTACTCCTCCAATATAACCGTCTTTCATTTTAATGCCATTTATTTCCGGCAGGGCAGCGTAAAAAGTGGGAAACCAGGGTCGGCTTTTTGCAAATTGCATCACAGCAACCAGTGACTGTGTTGTAACCCTGTTGGCAGGTGATAAACCACTGCCATCAATCATTTTCAGTGCTGATTTTTCGATTCCTTTTTTACTCCAGAAATCTTTGATTAAAATAATACCGGAATCTGTAGAACCTATTTTCAATTTTTCGAAAGCAATGGCTTTTACAAGCGCTTCTCCAAAAAGGTTTACACTTTTTTTAAGAAACCAATAATTAATTGAGTCCAAACCAGGTGAAAGAATGGAATCCATGTGAATGAACGGTATCCGGGTAGGAAGATTATTTACCAGCTGTTCGCCCTGGCTCCGGCTATCACCGCTTACCTGTATTCCATTTGCATTTAAATATTCACTCAGCTCTTTAATGAATATACCAGGAGGATTAGGCATTGATCCCGAAATGGTAAAACCATTCTCAGATATTGGAACTGTTCCCCTGGCAATAATATTTTTTTGATATGGAGCTGAAAAAAGATAAGCGTTATCCCCCGAACCCTTACTTCCGGTCTTTACAAAATTTGCAAATACATAATCTGTTTTCAATGCAGTCGGTTTTGTTGAAACAATTTCAGTTCTGTCACTTTGTTTTTTACCGGTTTTAAATGTAACATCAAACTGGTTTTCTCTCCAGTTTAATCCCCAGGCCCCCGCACCATAGTAGTTACCCATATCCTCCCATACCCAACCACGAGGTAGCGGCTCATTAGTAAATTGTATATCATCACAAACCAGGTTGCCGGAAACAGATTGTATTTTATTAGTCTTTAAAATATTCAATATCTTTTTTAAAATTGCTGGTGCGGTGGTAGTACTCCATCGATTGCTACCAAGTGTAGGATCTCCCCTGCCTGATAAATACAGGTTACCTTCTATTTTACCATTATGGATGATAGAATCACAGTCAATATATGTTTTGAACTGGTAACCTTTGCTCAGCAATTCAAAGGCGCTTACACTGGTTATTACCTTTTGGCAACTGGCCGGTGCCAACCCAAGACCGCCATTTATTTCAAAAATCACCCTGCCTGTTTTACCATCGGCTACATACATACTAATAATGGCGTGTTTAAACTGTTCATCTTTAGCTAATTTTTGTAATGCCTCATCTAATAGAACGGATAAATTTTGGCCAACACTATGGTAGCCAAATAAAATCATTGAAATCATTATAACACCTGACCTATGAAACATTTTTATTAAATTTGAATATCGAAATTAGCGATTATGGCAACACCCGTTTTAAATTACATCAGCGAGCAGGATTATTTGGAGGCAGAAAGAAAGGCTTTTGAAAAGCATGAGTATTACAAAGGTGAGATTTTTGCCATGAGCGGAGCATCAATTCCTCGTAATGAAATTTACTCGAATTTATTCGGAGAGCTCGCTACAAAATTAAAGGGGAAAGGCTGTAAACCTTACGGAAGTGATTTACGAATCTACATTCCTTCCAATACACTTTATACCTATCCTGATATAAGCATAGTTTGTGGTAAAATAGAAATAACTGATGATAAATTTGATACTGCTACCAACCCTTCTGTAATCATTGAAATCCTGTTGTCAAGTACCAAAGATTATGATAAAGGATCCAAATTTACTTTATATAGAGAAATAAAAACATTGAAGGAATATATACTTGTTGACTCTACCAGTATTTCCGTTGAAAAATTTATTCGCAATACGGATAATAGCTGGCAGCTTACAGAATTTAAATTACTACCAGATGTTTTTTCAATTAATACCGTAAACGCCGATATGGTACTCTCTGATATTTACGAAGGAGTAAAATTTGATTGATCTTCATAGTAATACTCATTCCTCACATACATTCTACTTCAGCATGACACAGGCAAGCATCATAACCATTGGTGATGAATTATTAATAGGACAGGTAATTGATACCAACAGTGCCTGGATGGCACAACAACTAAACAAAGCCGGCATTCGGGTCGCACGGCGAATAGCCGTTGGCGATGTGTGGGACGAAATATGGAACACGTTGGATGAAGAAAGTAAGCACGCTGATATTGTGCTGATCACTGGTGGCCTCGGCCCAACGGCAGATGACATTACCAAGCCGTTGCTATGTAAATATTTTAATGGGAAAATGATAGTGGATCAAGGCGCACTGGACAATGTAGTTAACATTTTTGCAAATATTTTGAAGCGTCCGATGATTGAAAGAAATTTAAACCAGGCGGAAGTTCCTGACATCTGCAAGGTAATTTTAAACAAGCGGGGAACGGCACCTGGTATGTGGTTCGAAAAAGAAGGAAAGGTATATGTGAGTATGCCCGGTGTACCACACGAAATGAAAGGCATGATGACTGACGATGTTATACCCGCATTGAGCAAACGTTTTAAATTCCCTCATATAGCGCATCAAACCCTACTTACGGCTGGGGTAGGTGAAAGTTTTCTTGCCGACCTGATAGCTAATTTTGAAGCTGCACTGCCTCCGCATATTAAACTAGCCTACCTTCCCAATTATGGTATGGTTCGCCTCAGGTTATCCAGCACGGGCTTTGAAAAAGAAATCATCGAAAAAGAAGTACAGCAATACTTTGACCAGCTTCAACTGTTGGTAAAAGAATATATTGTAACTAATGAAGATGAATCGATGCAGGCGGTAGTTGCCAAATTATTGATTGCAAAAAAAAGTACGATCTCTACTGCTGAAAGTTGCACTGGTGGATACATAGCACATTTATTGACCGAAAAGGCCGGTGCCTCAGTGTATTATAGTGGAAGCGTGGTCAGTTATTCTTATCGAGCTAAAGAAGATCTTTTGCAGGTAGATAAAAAAACACTGGAACAATTGGGAGCCGTTAGCGAAGAAGTTGTAATTCAAATGGCGAAGGGTGCTTTAAAAAATATAATGACAGATTATACTATTGCCGTATCGGGCATTATGGGCCCCGATGGGGGAATGCCAGATAAACCAGTTGGTACTGTATGGATAGCTGTTGGGGATAAAAGCAATATAATTACCGCAAAATCTCATTTCAGGTTCGACAGGCAAAGAAATATAGAATTGACAGCTAACTACGCATTAAATATGCTGCGGAAGTTTATTTTATCACAGTCGTGATTTACCGCTTTATTAAATAAAACACTTAGATTTCACCGCCGTAATTTAAAAATACTATCGCCGCCGCTAACCCACTTAATTTAACCCAATATTTTTTGAAGATAAATTTGATAGAAATAACGTCACCTTCCGTGAAGCGAAGCCGATATTGAATTATTTTCCCTATTCACTTTTAATGAAGACCACAATTTATCTGTAACGATCCAAACACTGTTTTCAACCCGATTAAAAGGAAATAATTACCTTTACAGATGTTTGAATGCTATTGATTAACCTGCTTTGATTAAATTGCTCATTATTATATCTAAACTTCAATTTATTATATGTCTTTAGTTGATCTGGTAATGCCAAAACTGGGGGAAAGTATTATGGAAGCTACCATTTTAAAGTGGCATAAAAAGCCGGGCGATCCCATACAGGAAGATGAGACCGTACTTGATATAGCTACAGATAAGGTAGATAGTGAAGTTCCATCCACTACGCAGGGAGTAATAGAATCCATTTTATACAAGGAGAATGATGTAGTACCAATTGGCGCAGTCATTGCAAGAATAAGAGTAGGTGCCACCGCAGCTATTACACAATCACAACCAACTCCGCCTGCGGTAAAACCGGCTTACGAAGAAGCCAGGATAGTCGATGAAATACCATATCAGCCATCATCATCTTCAAACCAGCAATCAACCGGAAACAATGCACTTAGGTTTTATTCTCCCCTGGTTATAAATATCGCACAGCAGGAAGGAATCAGTATGGTAGAATTGGAAAACATTCATGGAACGGGCCAGGATGGACGAGTAAGTAAAAAAGACATTTTGGCTTATATAGCAGGAAGATCAACTGCTAACAATCAACCGGCTGTAAGCACCCATCAACCGGTAGCAGTAAGCTACCAGGAAATGCAGCCACCCGCTGACCAGGAAAATAACAACCAGGTTGTAGTTGCCGCTAACTACCAGGGCAATGTTGAAATAATTGAAATGGACCGGATGCGCAAAATGATCGCTAAACACATGGTAGAAAGTAAGCATACCAGTGCCCATGTCACCAGTTTTGCCGAATGTGATGTTACGAACGTAGTATTGTGGAGAGAAAAAATTAAAAAAGAATTTGAAAAAAGAGAAGGTGAAAAAATAACATATACTCCACTCTTTATAGAAGCCATTGTAAAGTGCATTAAAAAATATCCCCTGCTTAGCAGTTCGGTTGAAGGGGATAGAATCATCATAAAAAAAGATTTAAATATTGGTATGGCTACTGCATTACCCAATGGGAATTTAATTGTGCCGGTTATAAAAAATGCGGATCAGCTAAACCTTGCAGGGCTTACAAAAAAAGTAAATGGATTAGCAAATGCGGCAAGAACGGGTAAACTGAAACCGGATGATACTAGTGGAGGCACTTTTACTTTAACCAATGTAGGTACTTTTGGGAGCATAATGGGAACCCCCATTATTAACCAGCCGCAGGTAGCCATCATGGCTGTGGGAGCTATTAAGAAAAGACCGATGGTAATTGAAACTCCGCAGGGCGACAGCATTGCCATTCGCCACATGATGTATATTTCACTTAGCTATGATCACCGGATTATTGATGGCGCTTTAGGAAGTACTTTTTTAAATGCAGTATCAAAGGAACTGGAAAATTTTGATCAGAACCGAAGTATTTAACTTCTTTCCCTAAAGGTGAATTAAGATACCAGGTAACGAAAACAGTCGCAGATTGTAGAAAATGGAAGTATAAAATATCTATGCCATTTACGCACCTTTAGGAGATGGGGTTGTGGAAATTACCTATGATTACATCTCATGTATATACTTAAACAATTTTGAATATAGACAAGTATAAACATATTGAAGACAACCAGCTATTGCACAATTTTTATGAAGATAAAAATAATGAATGGTTGGGTATATTGTTACAGCGTTATACATTACTGTTATTGGGCGTATGCATGAAGTACCTTAAAAACGAAGAAGAGGCAAAAGATTGTGTACAGCAGGTTTTTTTAAAAGCTATAACAGAATTGCATAAATATAAGGTGGAGTATTTTAAGAGTTGGCTCTACATGGTAGCAAAAAATTGTTGCCTGATGAAGCTGAGAGATAAGGGAAAGCATCCGGTGGAAATAAATGAGTATCACTTGTCAACTATGGATGAAACGGAAGACAAAATTAAATATCTTGAAAAAGATGCTGTTTTAACCAACATGGAAAAAGCCCTCCAATTCCTTAATGAAGAACAGTTGCGGTGCATCACAATGTTCTATCTTGAAAAAAAGAGTTACCAGGATATCACTCAACAAACAGGTTACTCTTTATTAAAAGTGAAGAGTCACATCCAAAATGGAAAAAGAAATTTAAAAATAATGTTGGAACGATTACAACAAAATGAACAATGATCTGAAAGACATATTATCAAATAGCAATAAAGATATAGATAACCAGCATCTGATGGATTACCTGAGCAATCAATTGTCTAAAGAAGAAAGCCATGCCATTGAAAAGAAAATGTCGGAAGACGAATTTATGAATGATGCAGTGGAAGGGTTACAAAATATCGAAAAGAAAAAAGAAATGCAGGCCTATGTAGATCAGTTAAATAATGACCTGATGAAACAGATTGCCAAAAACAAGGTGAGAAAGGATAAACGAAAACTAAAAGAACAGCCCTATACTTTTGTAACAATTATTATTATTTTGATTCTTGTCATCATTAGTTTTATTGTATTAAAAAAGTACCTTGATGCTAAACCTCTGTTACCTTCGCAAAACAATCAAAACACTAACATCAGCCCCGGAAGTTGATTTTCTCTTTCCCGTTGCGGCTGAATAAAGTTCTTTAGATACAGGTGTTGTTCCACATTTTAATTGAGATTCATATTATGATTCTAACAAAAAAAATCCCCCGGCAAGCAGGGGTAAATATTAGCCAAAGGGCCTGATAAATTTTATCCTTATTTTTTATTCGGATCTACTTTAACTATAGAATCTACTTTTATTGTAGTTGTGTCCATTGTTTTTGCGGCAGTATCAGCCAGGGCTTTGATAGCAGCAAGCGAATCTGCCGTAACTACGGCTTTTGCGGAATTAGATTCAGCAGCGGCTTTAGTATCTGTATCATTGCAAGATGTCATGAAGGCCGTAAGTGTAAGAATTGCAAATAATTTTTTCATTATCAGATTTATGGGTTAAAAAATTTATGGGTATTTATTGTCTTAATTTCCGAAACAATAATTTTTAATTTTGATAAACGATAGTCATAGAATACTATTGCAATCATACCAAAAAAAATGCACTTTATTTTTTTCTGAAAAACACCCTCACCGGTACACCCGTCAATTTAAATTTTGCTCTTAATTGGTTTTCCAGGTAATTCTTGTACGGGGTTTTTACATCCTCAGGATAATTGCAGAAAAATGCGAAAGAGGGCACTACAACGGGTAACTGGGTAACATATTTAATTTTCACCTGGTTACCTCTTACCACCGGTGGATGATAAGCCTCCACGGCTTTCAGCATGATGTCATTTAATTTTGAAGTAGGAATTTTTTGCTTTCGGTTGTCATACACTTCCAATGCCAGTTCCATTGCTTTAAAAATCCTCGTCTTTTCTTTAGCGGATATAAATAAAATGGGAAGATCGGTGAATGGTGCAAATCTTTTCTTAAGTTCAATTTCATAATCACGGGCCGTATTCGTTTCTTTGGGCATTACATCCCATTTATTAACCAACACAACTATTCCTTTCCCCTTTTTTACCGCCATTGCAAATATGGATAAATCCTGGGCAGCTATTCCTTTTTCTGCATCCAGCAACAACATACATACATCCGCTTCATCCACTGCTTTTATTGCCCTGATCACTGAATAAAATTCAAGATCTTCATTCACTTTGGCCTTACGCCTGATACCGGCTGTGTCTATCAATACAAATTCCTTATTAAAAAGATTATAATGCGTATGTATGGTATCCCTCGTAGTACCGGCGATTTCACTCACAATAGTACGTTCCTGCCCGGTTAATGCATTCAGCAATGAAGATTTACCAACATTTGGCTGGCCGATGATAGCAAACTTGGGTAATTGTTTTTCCTCAAGGTCTTCTGCAGGCTCGATAATTAAATCAGTAATATCATCCAGCAAATCTCCGGTGCCCGTGCCACTGATAGAAGAAAGAAAATGTATTTTTTCAAAACCAAGACTATAAAATTCTGATGCTTCCAATAACCGGTCGTGGTTGTCTACTTTATTAACTACTAAAAAAACAGGTTTGGATGTTTTTCTTAATAATTGAGTCATTGATTCATCCAGGTCGGTAATGCCAGTAGCTACATCCACCATAAAAACAATTGCATCGGCTTCTTCCAAGGCGATCAACACCTGTTTACGTATTTCTTTTTCAAAAATATCTTCGCTTTTAGGCACAAATCCGCCCGTATCCACTACATTAAAAGATTTACCATTCCATTCGGCCACTCCATACTGGCGGTCGCGGGTAACTCCACTTACATCATCAACGATGGCCTTCCTTTGCTCTAACATCCTGTTAAAGAAAGTACTTTTGCCCACATTCGGTCTGCCTACTATTGCTACGGTGAAACTCATTGTTAATTGATAATTGATAAATTAATTAATTGATGATAATGTGTAGAAAGCTTGCCAACCCTACATTTTAAAACTTTTTGGAATTTTTAAATTTCCGAATTGCTTAATATCCATATTCCTTCAACTGCATCTCACTGTCTCTCCATTTAGGCCTTACTTTTACGAACAATTCTAAAAAAACCTTACTTCCCAAAAATTCCTCAATCTCTTTTCTTGCAAGAGTTCCCAATTGCTTAATCATTTTTCCGCCTTCTCCTAAAATAATACCCTTCTGTGTATCCCTTTGTACAATGATATCCGCACCAATTTTTATTAGCGTAGATTTTTCTTTAAACTCCTGTACCAACACTGTTGTGTGATATGGTATCTCCTCTCCATATAATAAAAATATTTTTTCTCTTATCAACTCACCTACAAAAAACCTGGTAGGTAAATCACTTACATCATCTCCTTCATAAAAAGGAGCGCCTTCCGGCAGCAGGTTCAAAATAGCTGCCAGCAATTCGTCGATCCCTTTTTTCTTCAAGGCCGAAATCACGATCACTTCTTTACAATACGACTGGGCTTTAAAAAAAGCGGTTGCCTTCATTATATCTTCTTTGCTTACCGCATCCACCTTATTTAAAACAACCAATGCCGGAGCCTTTAAATGGAGAAAGGTGAAAATTGTATTACTTTCTTCCGGATTTTCCCTTGCATCAGTAATCAGGAGTGCCACATCTGCGTCTTCCAGGCTTCCCTTTACCGCATGCATCATTTTTTCATGCAGTTTGTATTTAGGCTCAATAATACCTGGTGTGTCAGAAAAAATAATTTGATAGCCAGGGTTTGTAAGAATGGCTTTAATTCGATGACGTGTAGTTTGTACTTTATGTGAAACAATTGCCAGCTTTTCACCCATCAGGGCATTCAACAATGTACTTTTACCTGCATTAGGCTTTCCAAATATGTTAACAAAACCAGATTTCATGTATGTAAACTTTACGAGCGGGTGAGGTATGATTTTGATTGCCGGATACGACCGGAGATGAAGGAAGGTGATCAAATTCATTAGCCAAACCTGCTAAGAATAAAAAAGGCCCATACGAGCCTTAAATTTTTGTTGCGAAGAGAGGGATCGAACCTCTGTCCGCCATTCGGCGGATATGAGCCATCAAGGCTACGCATTTTATTAAAAAAAATTTAAGAACTATAAATAAAAAAAAGGCTCGGGTGAAGGAGCCGTTTGTTGCGAAGAGAGGGATCGAACCTCTGTCCGCCATTCGGCGGATATGAGCCATCAAGGCTACGCATTTTATTAAAAAAAATTTAAGAACTATAAATAAAAAAAAGGCTCGGGTGAAGGAGCCGTTTGTTGCGAAGAGAGGGATCGAACCTCTGTCCGCCATTCGGCGGATATGAGCCATCAAGGCTACGCATTTTATTAAAAAAAATTTAAGAACTATAAATAAAAAAAAGGCTCGGGTGAAGGAGCCGTTTGTTGCGAAGAGAGGGATCGAACCTCTGTCCGCCATTCGGCGGATTTGAGCCATCAAGGCTACGCATTTTATTAAAAAAAATTTAAGAACTATAAATAAAAAAAAGGCTCGGGTTAAGGAGCCGTTTGTTGCGAAGAGAGGGATCGAACCTCTGTCCGCCATTCGGCGGATATGAGCCATCAAGGCTACGCATTTTATTAAAAAAAATTTAAGAACTATAAATAAAAAAAAGGCTCGGGTTAAGGAGCCGTTTGTTGCGAAGAGAGGGATCGAACCTCTGTCCGCCATTCGGCGGATAT
>Ga0209181_10002230_pt1 | contig 32078 bp, 24 predicted proteins | sample MAT05_FD_187208 | JGI IMG/M metagenome (GOLD analysis project Ga0209181, IMG submission 187208) | Freshwater microbial communities from Lake Fryxell liftoff mats and glacier meltwater in Antarctica - MAT-05 (SPAdes) (version 2) | ecosystem: Environmental > Aquatic > Freshwater > Ice > Liftoff... | reverse complement strand
TGTTTGGACATTGGACATTCCTGATTGGATATTTCTAGACATTTTTACTCGTTTACACCTTCAAATTTCACCCAAAGCACGAACTTTCCGGCATGAAAAAACTACTTACGTTTTTATCCGCCATAGCCTTTTCCCGCGCCCTGGTCTTAACGACGGCATGGGCGGCGGCGGGCTTGCTTTCCCCAACGCTGGCATTTGCCCAAGATCCAATTTTTTCACAGTTCTATGCCATGCCACTCCAGATTAACCCTGCATTTGCGGGTAGCGCGCTTGCCCCAAGGGCCGGCATAGCATACCGCAATCAGTGGACAGGTTTCCAAAGTGCATACCGTACTTATGCTGCCTACTATGAGCAAAGTTTCGACCGCCTCAATAGCGGCATCGGCTTCCATCTGGAGGGCGACAATGCGGGCGATGGGATTTTCAAAACCAACCGATTTTCAGCTGGTTATGCCTATCGTTTGAAGGTGAACGATTTCATCGCACTCAAACTTGGCCTTGAATTGGGCGTTCATCAAGTCAACATCAATTGGGATAAACTCCTGTTCCCCGACCAGCTAGACGCCGTCAATGGTATTTCCTACAATACAGAAGAAATCCGCCCCGATGTGACGAGTCGTGCGGATCTTGACATTTCAAGCGGCTTGCTCCTTTTGAGCGAAAAATTTTATCTCGGTGTGGGGCTAAAACACCTCAATACGCCCAATCAGAGCATTCTTCGTTTGAAAAACAATCTGGTGCCAGGTCTGCCTATCCGCTATACTTTTCATGGGGGCACAGAATGGGTAGTTAAAAAGGGCAATAAACGCCAAGAGCCCTCGTTTGTCTCGCCGAACTTCCTTTTTGTAGCGCAGGGGCCTTACAAACAACTGAATGTGGGCGCTTACGCGAGTTTGGGGCCTGTTTTTGCAGGGACATGGTTTAGACATACTTTTCGGAATTCAGACGCGGTCATCCTGTTGGCCGGTTTCAGAGAGGGGCCGATTAAGATCGGAATCAGCTATGACGCAACGATTTCTGGCTTGGCTAACAATGCTGGTGGTACTTTTGAGCTGACCCTGGGGCTCGTTTTTAAGAACAAAAAACGCTCCGACATCAATGATTGCACCCGGATGTTCCAATGATTTTACCCTGAATCGTTAAATTTAACAAGAACACACCCACCAAGAAATTTACTTTTTCTACATTTGCCACTCATTTTTTTTCAAAACCTGTATTTTAATACAATGAAGAAAACACTAATTCACGGGTTGAACTTTGCCCTACTGGTGTTCGTTCTAGCCAGCTGCGGACGCAAATCCGAAGGCTCCTCCACCACAGGCTGGAAGTACAACGACCAGAAATGGGGCGGATTTGAAAAGACCGATTACGAAGGCCAAGCTACGGGCCCTAACCTCGTGCTAGTTGAAGGCGGTACCTACGTAATGGGTAAAGTACAGCAAGATGTTACCTACGAATGGAACAACATCGAGCGCCGCGTTACTGTAGGGTCGTTTTATATTGACGAAACCGAAGTACGCAACATTGACTACCAAGAATATTTGTATTGGGTCAAGCGGGTATATGGTGAAACCTACCCCGAAGTGTGGAAACGCGCGCTCCCCGACACACTTGTTTGGCGCGAAGAACTCGCCTACAACGAGCCGATGGTAGAAAACTATTTTCGTACGCCTGACTACTACGACTACCCAATGGTGGGCGTTAGCTGGCTCCAGGCCAACGACTTTTGCAAATGGCGTACTGACCGCGTGAATGAGATGATTCTCATCAAACGTGGTATCATTGAGCCTACTCCGGACCAAAAGGACGACAACAACTTCAACACGGAATCCTACCTCGTAGGCCAGTATCAGCCATCTCCGCGCAAGTTGTTGAAAGACCAGCGTACGGGTGGCGAACGTCAAGTCCGACTTGAAGATGGCATCCTCCTTCCTGCTTACCGTCTTCCTACGGAAGCTGAATGGGAATATGCTGCCCTTGGTCTCTTGGGCAACCAAGCCACTACCAAAGACGAACTTATCACCGACCGTCGTATCTATCCTTGGAATGGAAACACCGTTCGCTATCAAAAGCGCAACAAAAACCAAGGCAAGATGCTCGCCAACTACAAGCGTGGCGGTGGTGACTATGGTGGTATGGCCGGAGCACTGAACGACAAAGCGTTCTTCCCAGCAGAGGTGCTTTCTGGTTGGCCCAACGATTACGGCCTTTACAACATGGCCGGCAACGTAAACGAATGGACTGCCGACCTTTACCGCCCGCTCACGGCCTCTGATTTGGAAGATACAGAGAACCAAGAGCTGAACCCCTATCGTGGTAACGTCTTTATGACCAAGAAGCTGGATCCTGAAACGGGCGCACCCATTCAGAAAGATAGCCTTGGCCAATTGGTGTATGAAATGATGGACACCACCACGACGGCACTTCGCGACAACTACAAGCGCCCAGAGGCATACAACTTCCTTGACGGTGATAAAGAGTCGAACGTTGAATATCGTTATGGTATTAGTACCCTCATCAGCGACAAGGCGCGTGTAATCAAAGGTGGTTCATGGGCAGACCGTGCCTTCTGGCTATCGCCTGGCACACGTCGTTTCCTCGAAGAAGACAAAGCCAGCAGAGCCGTTGGTTTCCGTTGTGCCATGATTCGCAAAGGCCCTGTAACGGGCAATGGCGACAAAGATGGCCACCACTTCAAAGGAAAGCGTAAGAAGCACAATCGTCGCTACGATTAATTTCGCAGCCACATACTTGACCTAAAAACGGGGGCGCGATTTCGCGCCCCCGTTTTTTATGGGACGAAAAGCAGCATGGAACAAACCGACGATACACCACCGCAAAACTATTGGCTCCGCTCAGGACTACTCTCCCTATCGGAAAAAGTAGCGGCTATGGCATTCAACCTTGGCACCGCCATGCTGTTGCTTCGGTTGTTGACAAAGGAAGAATTTGCAAGCTGGGGTATCTTTATCCTATTAACCTATTTTGTCGAAATGGGGCGCAGCGGCCTTTTGCAAAATGGGATCGTGCGCGCATTGGCTACAAGGAAAGACGACCCAAAAGAACAGGCCAATATTATCTCGGCAGCACTCTTGCTCAACCTCTCTTTTTCCTTTGTTTCCAACCTGCTTATTTGGCTTTGCAGCGATTGGATTTGCCTGCAATATCAGGTGCCGCTTTTGGCTGAAATGATCCCCTTCTACTTCCTGACCAGTTTCTTAATGGCCTTTTGCATGCACAGTAACTTCGTGCAGCAGGCTAATTTTGAGTTCCGGGGGCTGGTTTGGACCTCCGTTCTTTACCGGGGTATTCCGTTTGGGTGGGTATTGTGGTGCTGGACTACGAAGACCGGGGTCGTTTTGTGGCAATTTAGTGTGGCAGTTTTAATGGGCGTTGCATTGGCTGCTGTAGTGGCCTGGTGGTATGCGCGACCCTTTTTACATTGGTCTAAAAGAATTGATTTTCAATGGGTTAAAAATCTGACTAGCTATGGAAAATATGTTTTGGGTACCAACCTGAGCACCATGCTCTACAAAAACATAGACAAACTGACCTTGGGCCAATTGCTTGGCCCTGCAGCCTTTGCTGTGTATGATGCTGCGGGGCGGGTGACCCAATTGGTAGAAGCTCCGGCTTTCAGTATTGCAGCGGTAGTGTTTCCTAAAAGTGCAGAAAAGATGGCTTTGGAGGGCCCTGCTGGGGTGAAAAACCTTTACGAACGCAGCGTGGGAGCCACCCTGGCCGTGATACTGCCCTTTGTAGTTTTCGTGCTCGTGTTTGCCGAGCCTATCATCCGAATTTTTGCAGGCAGCCAGTACATAGAATCGGCAAATGTGCTGAGACTGACGGCTTTCTTTGGGTTGTTCATGCCTTTTGCAGTGCAGTTTGGTACGGTGCTGGACTCCAGCGGGAAACCTGCTGTGAACTTTGCCTACACGTTTTTTACCGCCCTGCTCAACCTTGGGCTGAGTTATGTTTTTATCCAAAGATTTGGCTTGTTCGGGGCGGCCTACTCCACCCTTACAGGCTATGCCCTGAGCTTTTTGCTGATGCAAAACTATTTGTACAGGGAGTTCAAAATCAACGCTTTAAGGGCGTTTAAGCATATACCAACTTTTTACCGATTGGGCTGGGAATTATTAAAAAAGAGGCGTTCTTGAAATAGCGTTTGACAGAAATGGAAACACCTCCGAGGTCATTGAAGACTTCGGGGGTGTTATCATTTCTGTCAAACGCTTTTTCAGTCTTTTTAATCTACCACCACTTTCCGCACAGCCGCCTTCCCTTCTTCGTCACGAATTTCTACAAAATACAGTCCCTTTGGCAAGCCCGCAATCCGAAGCGCGGTTTCAGACGCGTGCGCTTCGCCCATGAAACAGATTTGGCCTGCTGCATTGCTCAGCTTCCAAGACCAGGCTCCAAGGGTGCTCGTTTCCAGTTTGATATTCAACAAATCATGGGCTGGGTTGGGGCAGATTTGCACGGAAAGTTGATTCTCAGGAACTTGTGTGCCCACCGAACCATCCTCGAGTTTCAGCATGAAAAGTCCATTCTGCATATCACCCGAGATGATATTGCCAGAAGGAAGCCATGGGTAGTTGCCCCAGTTGCCACGATATTGATTGTATTGAGTGTTCTGAGGGTGCGTATCGTAATGAGCCAATAGTACCGGTTCGGTGGGGACAGTAATGTCGTACGCCAGCAAACCGTCTTCATATTGTGAATCAAATAGGATGTTGCCGCTGATGTACACGTTGTGTGGGATGGCAGTATGATCGCCGCCTTCTACGGAGAACTTGTCCAGAAACGAACCGGCAGTTTCTATTCCTCCCAGTGCAATATTTTGTAAATCAATGATTTGAATCGGTTGGCCATCGGGTATCTCCTCGGTGTAATAGGCGTATGTACCCGCTGTGTTCAACCAAGAATTATGGTTGTAACCACCCGTGCTGATTTGTGCGAGCAAGACCGGGTTGAGCGGGTCTTTCATATCATAAATAAAGTAGCCAGCATGACCCGAAGAAGCATAAATGGTGTCATTGCGCACATAAGAATCATGCAGGTTGCCACCCTGAAAAACAGCATGGGTGATAAAAGTAGGCAGGTCGGGGTTTTGACTGACGTCCAAAACGATAATACCCTGACTTGCGCTACCTCCGTTGAGGTATATGCGCCCGGATGTGGTATCAAGCGTAATCGTATGAGCGTCGTTAAAGAGTGCGTTGCTCCAATAAGTACGTACAATGGTGTCCTCTGCGTGACTCATGTCAAAAATCATCAAGCCTTCGTTCGCGCCATCTGATACCGCGTAAACCCGATTTTTGTACGATTTGAATTCACGCCAAACGGTATTGGCGGTTCCTTGAAATTTGCCCACCAATTGGGGCTCGGTAGGCTCTGTTACGTCAAAAAAGAGGACGTGTTCAGCGCCACCCAGCACAGCATACTCGCGCCCATTGACTGCTAAGCCCCAACAGCCGCTGTATTGGAGGGAAAGCCAGCCGGGTGCAGCAATCGGCAGCGCATCATCGTCCCAATTGCTCAAAAGCGTGAACGTATAGTTGGATTGAGCTTGGCTAACATTCAGCGCAAAAAGGCTGACAATCAGTGTAAAAAACAGTTTGTTCATGTAAATTTCATTTTTGAAACAGCAAAGGTATGGAAGAGAAAGAGCCCTTTTAGGAATCAATGATCGGATGTCGTCCAAAGGCGAAGAATAACAAGTGCGTATCTTGCGCCCCGACTCATGTTCTACCTAGCAACAGCTCTGATGAAAAAAATAGACATGCACACCCACCTCCTGCCCGAACAGCTGCCCAATTTTGCAGAGAAGTTCGGCTACGGAGAATTTATTCACCTGCAGCACCATATCCCAGGCTTTGCACGGATGATGAAAGGCGGCACTTTTTTCCGCGAAATAGCGTCAAATTGTTGGGATCCGCAGGTGCGAATTGGTGAATACGCGCATTTTCGGACTCCTGTGCAAGTCGTTTGCACTATACCCGTCATGTTCAGTTATTGGGCAAAACCGGCTGATTGCCTGGAGCTCTCCATGTTTCTCAATGATCACCTGGCGGGTGTTGTGGAGGATTTCCCTGAACACTATATCGCGCTGGGCACGATCCCAATGCAGGATACTGATCTGGCTATCAAGGAATTGGAACGATTGCATGGCCTAGGATTCCCAGGTGTGCAGATTGGCTCGAACGTGAACCAAAAGAACCTGAGCGAAGCCCAATTCTTCCCCATTTTCGAAGCCTGCCAACAGCTCAACATGGCCGTTTTTGTGCATCCCTGGGAAATGATGGGCGAAGCAGAGATGCGTAAATACTGGCTTCCCTGGCTCGTGGGTATGCCCGCTGAAACCAGCCGGGCCGCGTGTTCGCTCATTTTTGGAGGGGTGATGGAGCGCTTGCCCAGGTTGCGGGTATGCCTGGCGCATTCGGGAGGCTCATTTGTGCCTACCATTGGGCGCATTGAGCATGGCTTCAATTGCAGACCCGATCTGGTGGCGGTGGACAATCCTGTGTCGCCCCGAGATTATCTACGGCGGTTTTGGTACGACTCGGCTACGCACGATGCGCAGTTGTTGCGTTATATTTTGGAAGTGGTCGGAACAGAAAAAGTTTGCCTCGGCACGGATTATCCGTTTCCGCTGGGTGATTTGGAAATTGGGAAATTTATTGAAGAAATGGCCTTGCCAGAAGAGACTTTGGAACGAGTGTTTTACAAAAACACCTTAGAGTGGCTGTATGGGGGAAAAGACAATATCCAACAGATATTAGGGTGATTTCCCATTAAAAATGTTGTATTTGCACAATACTCACAACATCTTCCGCTTCTTCATCACCCAATACAGCCCCCCCGTAATCAACACCACCGCCACAATCGTGGCATAAAAAGCCCAAGGGTGCTCCGGTATCCCATTCGGAATATTCATGCCCAAAAATGAAGAAATCAGCGTGGGCACCATCAACACCACCGTAATAATGGTGAGGCGATGAATCACGATGTTCAGGTTGTTGGAGATGATGCTGGAATAGGCGTCCATGGTACCGTTCAAGATGTTGGTGTACACGTTGGCCATAGAAAGTGCCTGCGAGTTGTCAATGATAATGTCTTCAAAAAGGTCGGTCAGGTCTTCGTCGCCATTGATGTGCAGAAAATCGGTGCGCTTCATTTTCATCTTGAGCAGTTCGTTGGCACTTAGGGAGTTGACAAAATACACGAGACTTTTTTCGATGGAAAGCAATTGGCGCAGTTCGGCATTCCGGCTGCTGTTCATCAGTTCTTTTTCGATGCGGTTGCGGCGCAGGTTGAGGGTTTTGAGGCAGGAAAGGAAATGATATACGTTTTGTTCCAGCAGTTGGAGCACGAAACGTTTTTCGTCGGCGGGATTGAAATCGCGCACGTTGTTTTCCAAGAACTTTTCGAGCACGGGCGTCTCGAAAGCAGAGATGGTGACGACGTGCTCGATGGTGAGGAGTACGCCGATCGGGACGGTGATGAAATAGGCCTCGTTTTCCGCTGCGGCGTTTTTGTTTTTGACGGGCGTGTTGATCAACACGAAGCGCACATCGCCGTCGCGCTCGTAACGGGCACGTTCGTCGAGGTCGAGGGAATCGGTCAGGAAAGCGGGGTCAAAATCGAAGCGACGGGCAAATTCATCGAGCTCGTCGGGCGCGAAGGGAGGGGCCAGGTGTACCCAGCAGCCAGGATCTGGCTCGGTCAGCTCGACCAAGCGGCGTTTTTCTCGTGTGTAGTAACGGGTCACTGTCCATGCGTGGGTTTTTGCAAGCTTTAGGCGCTGCCAAAAATTGAGGCTCAAACTTACGCCGAGCTTTTGATGGCGCGGCGCAAAAACTATATTTGAGTGAAAAAATTTATTGTTGAATTAGTGAATTGGCAGAAATAATTTCTCTATCATTGCGCGGCTTTTATCGCAGAATTTAGAATAAACTGCTGCCAAACCGATTTTCAGAAGTTCTATGGAGCGCGCCCGCCCGATCAGAGGCGAACACTATGTCAAAATGCTCTGCCAAAATGCGAACCCTTCATCCCCTCGTTCAGCATCTCAGCAGATTGCATGCTCCCTTAAAAAATCCTGTCTCTGACCGTGTGCCAAACAATCTCGACCTTCTCCCGCTGGGATATGGTCTGAGTTATGACAAGGATTTAGCGTTTCGCTTAGCAAACATTTTGATCTTTGGTGTGCAGCGTATTTACGTCTGCTTGAATCTGGTTAACCAGATTTTGAATATCCGTTTTTTGAAGAAATTATCTTTGACCATAAACAATTACCACGCAATCAAAACCTGTTAGCATATGAGACTTTTTACATCCCATTCCGTTTCTTGCTTTTTTTTGGTCGCGGCAGCTTGCCTTCCGCTTGCGGCTCAGCAATCATCCAACACCTTCGATGCCCGTCAAAAACGTCACGTCATGACGGCCGAATCCGCCCAACAAATCGTTGTATTCCAAAACCTTCTGCCTGGAGAGACTTATGGTTTGCTGGTGCCTGGGGGCGAAGCATGCATCGTGCAGTGCATGCCCGAAGTATCGGTGCTGACGCCCAACACACAGGTTATCCTCTATAACCCGGCGATCCACCAACTGAAATTTATAGCTTCGGCTGCCGTGATGGAATTCCAGCTCGACTATCCTTGTACCTGGGACGCCTCGAATCCTCCAAGGCATTATATTAGTATGATCCGTGTGGGTGAAAAGAAAAAATTCACCACCGGAAACCCTGAAGCCGTGCTCGAAGTAAGTGGCGGAACTGCGGATGACCTAATTAAGGAGGTCTTCATAGGTGGCAACTGCTTTGACGTGGAAGGGGTGACCTTCGAAGGCCAAGGAGACCAGATTGGCCAATTCACCAACGGCCTCACCAATGTGGGCTTTAATTCTGGGGTTATCATGGCTACCGGTGGCATTGGTTTGGCGCCCGGCCCCAATGATTCAGACGGTGCAAGCGCTGGATACGGCAACGGCACACCCGATTCTGACCTCCAAAATCTTACCAACGGGGCTCTATTTGATATGGCGAATATTGAATTTGATTTTACGCCAACACAAAGCCCCTTGACTTTTGAGTATGTGTTTGCTTCTGAAGAATACTGCGAATATGTGAACACACAGTTCAATGATGTATTTGGATTTTTTATTTCTGGTCCCGGTATCAATGGCACTCAAAACTTGGCGGTAGTTCCCATGACCAATATCCCGATCACCATCAACACCATCAACCACATTGCCAACTCAGGCTACTATGTACACAATACGGGTCCTTGGGGCAACAACTGCGTCAACATCCCTCCATCGAATGGTCAGGCTGTACAAGAACTTCAATACGATGGGTTTACCCGAAAAATGGTAGCAGTGGCACAAGTAATTCCTTGCTCCACCTACCACATCAAACTCAAAATCGCCGACGTGGGCGATGGTGTGTGGGACTCTGCGGTATTCCTAAAAGGCGGTTCGTTTGACGGCGGCGGCAATGCTTCGATTGATTGGCTGGTGAACGGTCAAACGGATGTGGACGAGGTGGTTGAAGGCTGCGGCACGGTTCAATTGCTCATTGACCGGGTAGGGTCCAACCCATCGCTTCCATTGACTGTTTCCTTTACCATTACTGGAACGGCATCCAATGGCGTAGATTTTGGCCCAATTGCCGCTACCTATGTGATTCCTGCCGGAACGGATCAACTTCTCATCCCAGTCAACATTGTCAACGACCTCCTTCCTGAAGGCGCAGAAACGGTTGTTTTGACCTTGAACAACCCTTGTTCTTGCCTTAATCCGCAGGAAACATTGACCATTTTGGACTACAACCCCATGATGCCACTTGCCGACACCGTGGTTATTTGTGGCCCAGGTGTAGCTACCGTTGGCGTAACCGTAGAAGGAGGCGTAGAACCTTACACCTATCAGTGGAATACAGGTGGCAACGACCCCACGATCACTCCATTCGTTAGTAGCCCCACTACTTATACGGTCACGATAAGCGATGCTTGCGGGAGAACAAGTACCGCAAAAGCGCGAGTCAACATCAACCAGCCTCCTATAGCACAGCTCCTAGGCCCAGGCCCGCAAATTTGCCCTGGCCAATCGGCTATACTGACCATTAATTTTACAGGAACCGGGCCATTTGACATTACCTATAATCTTAACGGCAATCAAGAACCTCCTATCACGGGCATTACGGACGACCCCTATTCGCTTGTGATTACAGAAGCTGGACAGTATGCCCTAACTTCAGTAATTGATGTCTTCGGTTGTCCGGGAGTCGGCACTGGCACCGTACTGGTCACGCCTTCCAATCTCGACTTGACTGGGGTTGCTTCCAATGTGCCTTGCGCGGGTTCCCCAACAGGTTCCATCAATACTTCGGTAGTGGGCGGGCAAGGTCCGTACAATTACGTTTGGCAGGGCCCAGCACCTATCGGAAACATCGCTGACCCCACGGGGCTGGCTCCTGGGAGTTACCTTGTAACCGTGACCGATGGCTTTGGTTGCACCGACAACCAAGCCTTTACCGTCACTTCTCCCCCCGCTCTTGCGCCAAGTATAGTAAATGTGCAAGGAGTAAACTGCTTCAACCCCACTGGGGGCAATATCAACCTTAATGTAACGGGTGGAACGCCCAACTACACTTACCTCTGGAGCAACGCCGCCACAGTACAAGACCCACAAAATCTCGCGGGAGGCACGTACACCGTGACCATAACGGACGGCAACAGTTGCACCCGAACTGCCACCGCACTGGTACCCAGTGATTTTCTAGCACCCAGCGCCGTAACCTCTCCGCCCAACAGTATCACCTGTAGCTTGCCGGTGGTGACGCTGGATGGAACAGGCTCCAGCAGTGGCGGCAACTTCTCTTACAATTGGGTCGCCAGCCCGGGCAACATAGTGGGTGGCAACAACACCCTCAATCCAACCGTCAATCAAGCGGGCACTTACATCCTCACTGTTCAGAACATAACCAATGGCTGCACTTCGTCGGCTAGTTCTACCGTGGATGCCAACAACACACCGCCAACTGCTGCTGCTGGGCCTGATGCCACCCTTACCTGTGCAGCCACCAATGTGACACTTAATGGCTCAGGATCTAGCTCAGGCGGCAACTTCACTTATCTGTGGACGGCTTCGCCGGGTGGGAATATTTTGGGCGGGCAAACCACCCCCAATCCAATCGTATCGGCGACAGGCACTTACATGCTCCTGGTCACCAATACCCAAAATGGCTGCACGGCTACCGATTTTGCTGTAGTTAACAACAACCTCACGCCCCCCAGTGCTGCTGTGGCCGCCCCTGGTCTTATCACTTGCACCGTGAGCCAAGTGACGCTCAATGGCTCTGCTTCAACGCCCGCAGGCATCAGTTTCCAATGGACAACCTCCGATGGTTTTATTGTTTCTGGACAAAGCTCGGCTACCCCTGTGGTGAGTGAAGCCGGGCAATATACCCTCACTGTCATGAACCCGAGCAATGGCTGTACCAGTAGCCAAACCGTGACAGTCAATCAGAATTTTTCAGCGCCCATTGCAGTGGCTACTGTGAGCAATACCATTACCTGTGTTGCCATGCAAGCGACGGTAAGTGCTCAAGCCTCTCAAATGGTACCTACGGATACTTTTGTGTGGTCTACCAGCGATGGCAACTTTGTCTCAGGCACCAACACATTGACTCCCCTCGTGAATGCGCCCGGCACCTACTCCATCGTTATTACCAATCCAACGAGTATGTGTACTTCGCAGGCATCCATTGTGGTGGTTGCGGATAATTTGCCGCCCGCAGCCAATGCTGGCCCTCCTTCAACGCTTACATGCGCAACGACCTCGGTAATAATTGGAGACCCACTCGCCCCTATTAACCCAAATTTGAACTACAATTGGACGGCTTCTCCAGGAAATATTTCTTCTGGCGGCAACTCCCCAATGCCTACGGTTAACCAACCGGGCACTTACAATCTGGTAGTTTCCAATAGTTCAAACGGTTGCAGCAACACGGCCTCTGTCGTTATCCCCCAAAATATTACTCCGCCAGCGGCCATCGTAGCCCCTGGTGGCGAAATCAATTGTACCACCCCGACCATCCTATTAAACGGGGCAGGTTCGAGCACAGGGCCGACTTATTCTTACCAGTGGACTTCCAGCACGGGCAGTGGTATTGGGGCCGGCGACAATACCTTGACTCCGACCATCATCGCTCCAGGTACTTACACACTGGTAGTGACCAATACCGCAAACGGCTGTACGAACTCGATCTCTACCGCCGTGACGATCAATGCTAATGTGCCGACAGCCATCGCTGCCCCTCAGGGAATCCTCACCTGTACAACCCTAACTATCCCGGTCAATGCTACTGGCTCCACGACTGGGCCTACGATTTCTTATCAGTGGGGAACAACAAATGGTGACATCGTGAGTGGCAATGGAACGCCTCAAATTATTGCAGGCGCACCCGGTCAATACACACTCATCGTAACCAACACGGCCAATAACTGCATTGCCACCACCACCATTAATGTTCAAGAAGACATTAACGCGCCAAAAGCAGATGCTGGCCCAGGGAACATCCTCAATTGTACCGTTCCGTCCATGACTTTGAGCGGCGACAGCAGCAGTGTGGGCGCACAATTTGCCTATACTTGGTCTGCCATTTCGGGCGGTAATTTTGTTTCCCCCACCAATATATTGAACCCGCAGGTGAACGAAGCGGGCGTGTACCAAATTATGGTCACGAACATCAGCAATGGTTGCACTTCGGTAGACCAGGTGGAAATTATCGCCGACGATAATGATCCCATCGTGGCACTTTCACAGCCCGCAAAATTGAACTGTCTCGTCACTCAGGCAAACATCAACTCGGCAGGCTCTTCCACTGGTACCAACTTTATTTACCAATGGACCGGCCCCGGCTTACAATCGAGTCCAACGAATGCAAATGCCACGATCAATCTCCCTGGAAACTATACGCTGGTGATTACCAATACGGACAATGGCTGTACTACGGAAGAAACGGTGCCTGTTTTGCAAGATATTCAAGCCCCGACCTCCGATGCAGGGCCCGACGTTTTGCTCAATTGTTACAATCCTCAGATGCAAATTGGTGGTATCAACAATCCTTTGGGCCCGAATTTTACCTATAATTGGGTTGACCCAGGGGGGATTATATCGGGTTGGAACACCCTGACACCCGTGGTAGCGGGCGGCGGCACCTACATTCTTATTGTGACGAACACGGCCAATGGCTGCACCACCTCCGATCCCATGGTGGTAACGACCGATTTCCAATCTCCTCAAGCCAACGGAGGCCCAACGTTCCAACTAACCTGCACCCAAACTACTTATACTTTGCAGGCTGTGGCGCCAGTAGGTCCGAACTTCATTTATGAATGGACGACGAATGGCGGCAGCTTTGTTTCAGCCACCAATATTTTGAACCCAATCGTAAATGGCGCGGGCGAATACTTCCTACTCGTAACAAACACTACCAACGGTTGCACGTCCTCTCCGACGGTGCAAATAACCCAAGCCGCAGACCTCCCACTCGCCGTAGCAAATACCGCACCCAAGCTTACCTGCGCGGTCACCCAATTGACGCTTAATGGTTCGGGCAGCAATAACGGCATTGGCTATACTGTTACCTGGACAGCCAGCAGTGGCGGCAATATTGTAAACGGAGCCAACACGCTTAACCCAGTCATAGACGCACCAGGCGTTTATACGTTAACGGTACAAAACCTGGTAAACTTCTGCACAGCAAACAGCAGTGTTACCGTATTGGAAGATCTGGCGCCACCACAGATTGATGCAGGGCCGCAACAGACCTTGACCTGTGCTGTTTTGGTGCTCAACCTTGAGGGAACCAACGCTTCAACGGGTCAATTTACTTACAACTGGTACACCCCCGACGGGAACATTGTGAGTGGAGCCAATACTTTAACCCCCACCATCAATGCGATCGGGTACTACGAATTGGAGGCGACCAGCCTACAAAACGGCTGTACCAATTTGGTAAGCGTGGATGTGATTGCCAATCAAGTTGACCCTGTTTCGGCCATTGCACAGCCTGATATATTGAATTGCGTGGTGGAAGAAATCACGCTCGATGCGGGCGCTAGCAGCACCGGCGACATGGATTATGTGTGGAGCACCGCTGGCGGCAATATTCTGGATCAAACCGACCCATTGGCGGTGCTTGTCAACGAGCCTGGGCCTTATACGCTCCTGATTACAGACAACGTAAACGGTTGCACCAGTTCAGTGACCGTGACCGTGCCGCAGGACATTCAAAACCCGGCGGCTGTTGCGGGAACCAATGGTTTGCTCACCTGCGCTATCACTTCTTTGACTTTGAACGGTATTGGATCAAGCACCAACGGCAATTTCTTCTATCAATGGACTACGCCCAACGGCAATATCCTGGTTGGGGCAAATACCTTGTCACCCGTTGTGATAGCCGGTGGCTCCTATGACCTTCAAGTAGTGAACAACGACAATGGTTGCACCGCTACCGATCAGGTTTTGGTCATAATGGACACCCAAGATCCCTTGGTGGCCATTGCTTCGCCGGGCGTGATCGGTTGCACACAACTGAACGTACTGCTCAATGGTGCTGGCTCAGCTGTTGGCCCGAATATCATGTACGAATGGACCACGGTGAACGGTAATTTTGTGAGTGCAACAAACACCTCTTCCGCCACCGTCAACAGCGCTGGCCAATACACGCTGAATGTGCTGAACAACAGCAATGGTTGCTCTGCCTCTCAAAGCATACAAGTGAGTGACAACACGGTGCTGCCCCTCGCAGAGGCTGGCCCGCCATTCACCTTGACCTGTTCGGTGGATCAAACTGCCCTGCAAGGCTCTGGCTCCAATGGTGCGATTTACGCATACATCTGGACTACACAAGGAGGAAACATTATTTCTGGCGCAAACTCGCCAAGCCCTGTTGTGAACCAACCAGGCACTTATGCACTCCTCGTGACAAACACAACCACGGGTTGCACACAGACGGACAATGTTCAGGTTTTTGTGGAAACCAATGTGCCAACGGGCTTCGCATTTGATCTGCTCGAACCGAGCTGCAAAGACAACGATGGTCTCATCACTTTCGGACCCGTTCAAGGCGGCTTTGGTCCATACACTTACTCGATCAATGGCGGCCAGTACTATGCCACTTCTATAGATTTTGCAAGCATTGTACCCGGCACTTACGACCTGTTCATCCAAGACGCAAACGGGTGCACCTTCCAGCAACCGCTCACCGTGCCAAAAGCCCCAGACCCAATTATCACTACTGATCCACAGTTTGAAATTGAACTGGGCGACCAACAGGAATTGACCGCAGTGCTTGCTCCTGGATACCCGATTAATTTGATTGAGAGCATTGTATGGACGCCGCTAGATGGCCTGACTTTTGCAGACTCAACCATACCGAACCTGCTCAGCCCAACAGCCAAGCCGCTCAAAACAACCGAGTACACCGTCACCATCGTCAGCACCGATGGTTGCCAGTCCACAGACCGGGTACTGATTCGGGTAGACACCAGACCCCATATCTACATCCCCAACGCTTTCTCGCCTTGGAATAATGATGGTGACAACGACATCTTCCTCATCTTTGCCGATGGCGCCCAGATTGACCAAGTGGATGTGTTCCAAATCTTTGACCGTTGGGGTGATATGGTATTTTCAGACCAAAATTTCCAGCCAAATGATCCATCCCACGGTTGGAACGGAACGCATAGGGGCAAACTGATGACCCCAGCCGTGTTCGTCTATTATGCGGAAATCCGGTTGATTGACGGGCGGGTGCTTCTCTTTAAGGGCGACGTGACGCTGGTGCAATAAGACGCTGAATTTTTAGCAGAAATAAAAGCCGCAGCTCTGAGTAATCGGGGTTGCGGTTTTTTTCAGCCCAAATGTCACCCCTCAAACAAAGCATTCTTATCCAAAAATTCTTGCACCAACTGCATCGAATATTCATTCGCGTTCAGTCCGTGTGCCGAAATGTAAGTCAGGTTGAACAAGGAGAAAGGTCAATCAATGGTACAAAACGTTCCGTTTCCCCCTGGCAGTGTGCTTTTCGTGTCGTTCAAAAAGGGAGCGGAACAAGTTTTCGTACTCGGTTGTCAACAGCCCCCCGGGCCTTGGACCGCAGTGTCTCAAAATGGCGTATTAACCCTCCACTTTGACTGGGACGACGAAAGTGCCATTGATATTTATCTCAAAAGCCCCGTTTCATCCGCCCTGGTGAATCAGTTCTCCGTTGGGAATTATACCCCCGCCAATCTGCCCAACGGGAAAGCGGGTGCCACTTTTGTTTATCGGGAAAATGGTATCGTAAAAACCTTTGCAAATCCTTCGTCAGGTAACCTGACCATTACCCAATACGATGCCGCAAAAAGCACCATCAGTGGCAGTTTTGGGCAAATCAAATATTCTGGTATTGGCACCGAGACTCAAGGCAATACCTATTTGTCGGGCACTTTTGAAAATCTGCCCCTGGAAGTCAAGTAAAGTTGGGTGTAGCGATGGGCCTTACCCCGTTTAAGCATTTATGGAACACGGGATTTTTGTAGATTTTAACGGAGGCTAATGCTACTTTGTCACATCAGCCCCTATGGGGCTGACGTGACAAAGTAGAACTAAGTAGTTACCGCTTTTAACAGATAAAAAGGGCGCTAGCCCCGACACCGTTTATAGGTGCTACCTTTGCACCCATGTTTTCTACCACACAAAAAATAGGCATCCTCGGCGGCGGCCAGCTCGGCAAAATGCTCGCGCTGGCCGCCGCCAATTGGGACTTCAAAACCTTCTGCCTCGACCCCACTCCAGAGGCCCCAGCCAGTCAGGTTTGTACGGGCTTTACCGTAGGCGATTTCAACCACTATGACACGGTACTCGAATTTGGCCGCGACAAGGACTTGCTTACCATAGAAATCGAGCACGTCAATACCGACGCGCTCCGCGAATTGGAGCGATTGGGTAAAACCGTACACCCCAGCCCCCGTGCGCTCGAGATCATTAAGGACAAGGGCCTGCAAAAAGAATTTTATCGAGAACACGATATTCCCACAGCACATTTTGAGCTTTTTGAGGATGAAAAAGCCCTAAAAAAGGCCATAGAATCTGGGCGTTGGAATTTGCCTCTGGTGCAAAAAACGCGCACTGCGGGCTACGATGGCAAGGGCGTAGCCATTCTCCGAACATTAGAAGATTTGAAAAGCAAACTCCTTTCGGGCCCTTGTCTGGCCGAAGCGCTCGCACCCATCGAAACCGAAATCGCCATGGTGGCTGCGCGAAACGCACAGGGCGAGGTGGCCGTTTTTCCCGCCGTCGAAATGGATTTTCACCCCGAGGCCAATTTGGTCGAGTTCCTGATTTGTCCCGCGCGTATTTCGCCAATCGTAGAAGCAGAGGCGGAAGCTTTGGCCGAAAAAGTCATTCGGACTTTTGACATTTGTGGCCTGCTCGCCGTAGAAATGTTCTGGACCAAAGACGGCCAGCTCCTCGTGAATGAGGTAGCTCCCCGACCCCATAACTCTGGCCACCACACCATTGACAGTGCGCACACGAGCCAGTTCGAGCAGCACTTGCGGGCTATTTGTGGCATGCCGCTGGGTTCCACTGCTTCCAAAACGCCCGTAGCCATCCTGCTCAATTTGCTCGGCGAGCCTGGCCACAAAGGCCCTGTGCGCTACGAAGGCGTGGAAGATTGTCTGACACTTGAAGGCGTGAATATCCACATTTATGGCAAGGCATTAACTTCACCCTTCCGAAAAATGGGGCATGTGACGATTACTGCCGATACAGAAGCAGAAGCCATGAAAAAAGCGAACTTTGTGAAGGAAAAGTTGAAGGTTTGCGCAGAACCAAACACTTATCACCCACCACTTACCACTTAAAAAAATGGTATCCATCATAATGGGCTCTGATTCCGATCTGCCCGTCATGCAAAAGGCAGCAGACATCCTTACCGAACTCCAGGTGCCGTTCGAGATGACCATCGTGTCGGCACACCGCACCCCAGTGCGGATGTTCGAGTTTGCCAATACAGCGCACGAACGCGGCATACGGGTAGTCATCGCCGGAGCGGGCGGAGCGGCACATTTGCCGGGTATGGTGGCGGCCATTTCGCCATTACCCGTCATAGGTGTTCCCGTCAAATCCTCGAACTCGATAGATGGTTGGGACAGTATCCTCTCCATCCTTCAAATGCCCGAAGGGGTGCCTGTGGCTACCGTGGCACTCAATGCTGCCCGAAACGCAGGGATTTTGGCGGCTCAAATGCTTGCTACCAGCGACCCAGCGCTTTTGCAGCGCATTATTCAGTTCAAAAAGGCCCTGGAAATGAAGGTGCTAGAAAAGGCACAGGCCATGGCATCCAGGTGACACCTCCTCCTTCGTCGGAGATGTCACCTAGGTTATCTTGTCTACTAATCACCAGTCCACCAATCACCAGTCCCCCAATCACCAATCACCAATCCACCAATCACCAATCCACCAATCCACCAATCACCAATTCACCAATCACCAATCACCAATCCACCAATCACCAATCACCAATCCACCAATCCACCAATCACCAGCCCATGTCGCAAAAACACCGCCGCCGGAAAAATCTTAAGAAGGGCTTGCCACCCGGGTCGCTAGTGTACACCGGGCATCAACAGGTTTCGCCGGCCAAGGTGATCAGCATTGCTTATAGCGACACGCTTTTTGAAGAAAAACAGGGGTATATCGCAAATTTCGTTTTAGGTAAAAGCGGCGTCTTGTGGACCGATGTGTGTGGCCTGACCGATACAAAACTTATCGAACAGATTGGCACTGACCACCAAATCCACCCACTCGCACTCGAAGATGTGCTCGACACACAGCAGCGGTCCAAACTGGAAGAGTTTGACAATGGGCTGTTTTTTATCGTGCACCATTTAAAGGTTGACAGCGTTGCGCTCGAAATTCACAGCGAGCAAATTGCACTTTTTGCAGGGAAAAACTTCCTCGTTTCGTTTCAGGAAGACCCTGATGATACGCTTGCCACGGTGCGCAATCGTTGTCAAGACGGCGTCGGGCGACTGCGAAAAAAAGGCTCTGATTATCTGGCTTATGCGCTGCTCGACTTGGTGGTGGACAGTTATTATTCCGTACTGGATGATCTTGAAACACAGGCATTGGAAGTAGAAACCAGTCTTCACAGCAACGGAGCACTTCTAACGACTAAAGCGCGGATGTTTGCCCTAAAAAGGGTCTTCAATGAATTTCGCCACCGCATACTTCCACTCCGGGAGGCCGTCACCCGACTTTACCGAACGGAGAGCGATCTGGTGGATGAAAGCACCCGGCTTTATCTTCGTGACTTGGTGGATCATGTTGCGCAAATCCTCGACGGCATTGACAATCAACGCGATATGCTCTCCAACCTCGAAGCGCTGTTCCAAGCAGAAGCCGCCAACCGCCTGAACAACGTGATGCGTCTATTGACTGTGATCAGCACTATCTTTATCCCGCTGTCTTTCATCGCGGGCATTTACGGCATGAACTTCGACAATATGCCCGAACTTCATTGGCATTACGGCTACTTTGTAGTTTTGGGCGGCATGTTTTGTGCTATGACAGGAATGTTGATTTATTTCAAGATAAAACGCTGGATTTAGACAACAATTGGCCGGATCATTTTGGTGGCTCTTTTCATCCGAAGACTTGGAGTCATCTCATGAATAGAGCCAAACATTCACTCTGTTTCAATACCTTTCTACTATGATTCGATACTTTACTGCGCTCCTGCTCTTGTTGGCCTCAACACCCATTTTCGCTCAGGAACCTTTGAAAGAAACACTTGCTCCCTGTGGTACCCTCGGCGTATCAGATTGGTTGCGCGAATACCGCTTTCGTCCACCTGTTTCCGATCGTTCGGAAGACACGCTTTGGGTGGCCCTGCAACCTCACTTGTTGGCAAAAGACAATGGCACAGGCAGGCTTGCCACCGAATTGTTCCTCAACTCCTTTTGCCAACTGAACGAGGATTTTGCGGCATCCAACATTCAGTTTTATATCAAAAATGATTGGAATCTACTAAACGAAACGGATTGGCACACCCACGGTACCATTCCACAAGGCATCGAAATGATGTTGACCAACAATTTTCCCGACGCGCTCAATGCTTATTTTGTAGGCGATCCGGCAGGCAACTGTGGCTACAACCTTCCCTACGCCGGCGTGGCCATTGCGCACAACTGCTCTGGAGCTGACGACCACACCTGGTCGCATGAAGTGGGCCATGCGCTCTCGCTGCCACATCCATTTATCGGATGGGAGGGCAAGACCTACAATTTCAATAATCCCACGCCCACTTTGCTGACGTACGATTACACTTATTTCCATGACACGCTTGATACCCCACCCACACCACTGGATACGGCATTGGTAGAATTGGTAGACGGCAGCAATTGCGCCCAAGCCGCCGACTTGCTCTGCGATACGAAACCCGATTACCTCAGTTATCGTTGGGATTGCAATGCGCAAGGCATGAGTCCCAACAAGCAAAAAGACCCTACTGGGGCGGAGTTTTATTCCGATGCTACTTTGTTTATGTCTTATGCCTTTGACCATTGCCAAAACCGATTTACCCCTGAAGAAATCGCCGTGATGCGCGCCACCCTGCTCACTGAAAAAGCCAACTGGCTCACGCCCGCCAGACTTGAGCAATCCATTGACGCACAAGCTGTTGCCGTAGAGCCTGTGCAAGACGAGATCGTGCCGGTCGAAGGCGCTTTTTTCAATTGGCATTCAACGCCCAACGCCACACACTACCTTGTGCAAGCATCCCGTTTTATCGGTTTTTCTTTCAAACAAGTGAATGTGGTAACAACAGACACCTTCCTTACTGCTGGACTACTTTCGCCTAATTTGAAGTATTATTGGCGTATACGCCCCTTCAACAACTGGCATACCTGCGCTCCATTCAGCGAGTTGTTTACCTTCAAGACCGCCCCGCTCAGTGCGGCTTCCGAACCTGATGCCGATGGATGGCGCTGCTACCCTTCCTTGCTTTCTGAGGGGACGCCACTCACGCTTGAAATACCGGATGCGTGGCGCGGCGAAGAGGCCCAATGCAGTGTGTTCGATGCGACAGGCCGTTTGGTGTGGCAGTCGAACATCCAACTCAACGCCGACCGTATAAAAGTGGAAATACCCTCAGCACAATGGTCGAAAGGGGTGTGCCGATTTGTGCTGATAAGCGGGAAAGGGGCCAAGTGGTGTTCTCTGGTGAGGGCGTGATACAACGCTTTTCATATCTCTTACTTCAACTTAACATGTCGCGCATGCGCTTCATCAATGGAATGAGATTGCTGCAAAGTTTCTTCCTTCTTTGTAAAATCACTTAGCTTGCTATAATATTTTTTAATCACTTTCAATTCATCTTCCGTCAAACTTTCTACATCCACCAATCGGTTGCTGGCAGATTCATGTGCAGCCACCAATTCGTTTAATTTTAATTGAATGGCAAGCGAATCTTTATTCTGCGCTTTCTGAATTAAAAAAACCATCAGGAAGGTAACGATGGTAGTGCCTGTATTAATTACCAATTGCCAGGTTTCAGAAAAGTCAAATACAGGTCCGGTGATTGCCCATATCAGCACTACGCTGAATGCAATGATAAATGCGGGCGTACTGCCAGTTGCTTTGGTAACTTTTAATGCAAATTTTTCAAAGTAACCTGTTTCTGATTTTGTGTTTTTCTTTTCCATTTTTTTGATTTTAATTTTTTTTAAGTACTGATGAAAGGGCCTTAGGAACGCGGTTGGAATAAAGGTACAATTTTGGCGGCCTTATTTTGTCCCTCTCTTCGTTGCTCGTCGATTTTTTAGTCCCACTAAACGCCCTCCTCGCGTCTTGACAGAGACAAAATCGACACCCCAAAATTGCACCTTTATTCCAACCGCGTTCCTTAAAGAATCTCATTTACCATTGATCGTAAATGCAAGGTTGCGTTTTCTTTGGTGGAGCAAGATTGCTTTCAGAACTTATCATTGGGAATCGGATATCTCGGTAAACTCAGCTTACATAATTTCAAGTTTTGGCTCACTCAAAATTACGCTCCAACTCCCTGTTTTTTTAACACAATTAATTTTTAGACACGCTCTAAAAACTCCATTTATTGTTTGTTTTTATCAAAAAAATGGCAATTATGTAACATTTTTCACAAATTATGTAACACCTGTCGCATTGAGCTCCTGTTCCTTTGCAGTATCATTTTAATTACCGTTTAAAAAAAACATATCAATGAATCAGAGCACTCAATTTTTTAAATCAAGAGTTCTTGAACTCACATTTGCTGCGGCAGTATTCATTTTAACATTGACAATCATACATTCATGCAACAATTCAAAACCCGAAGACACAAAAAAAGTTGCAGAAGAACATAACGAAGCAAAGTTTGACAATGCAAAAGAAGATGATGCAAAATTCCTAGTAAGTGCTGCAGAAATAAACTTAGAAGAAATTCAATTGGGGAAATTGGCACAAAGTAACAGTATGAATGCTGATGTAAAAAGTTTGGGTAAGATGATGGAAACCGAACATTCAAAAGCGCTAGCAGATTTGCAAAAGCTTGCTACAAAAAAACAAATTACTATCCCCTCAACATTAACAGATGAGGGAATGAGTGCAAGCAAAAAGCTAATGGATAAGAAAGAATCCAAGTTTGATAAAGAATATTGCGACATGATGGTAAACGGGCACAAGGATGCTATCAGCAAATTTGAAAAGGCATCCACCAATGCAACCGACCCTGAAATTCGCAATTGGGCGGCATCAATGCTTCCCACATTGAGAACACATCTTGACCACTCGATTACTTGTCAAAAGCAATGTGAGAAAATGTAAATAAGAATGACGAAGATGATGATAGTGATGTTTCTACTGAAGAACAGGACGAAATATCTCTACATGGAAAGGAGCGAAAACAAAAACTCCTTATGCCTAAAACAGCAGTGAAAGAAATCAAGGTGACAAACAGAACAAAGGTTCAAACAAAGAGAGAAATTCAGGAAGCTATCAAAATCGTTAATCAGCCACGATTAACATTAAAGTGGTAAAATCCCTTAATTTTTTCTCCATTTAATTTTTTCAACTCAAAAACCAAAAATAATTAAAATAAAGTAACTGGTTAGCCTTTTAATAATCCCGAAGGGATTGAATATGAATAGCCCCGGATAAAATCCGGGGAAATGAGGATGATTGTGGGTAACCCTGTAAGGGTTGAATATCTACCTTTTTCGCCTCCATTCACCCCTTTAGGGTTGTCAAAACACGTTCTTGAATACCCCGGATTTGATCCGGGGCTATTCATATTCAATCCCTTCGGGATTTTGAGATCGTGCTAAGCAGTTACAAAATAAATTAGGTGGGAAATCTATTTAGGGCAAGTGAATAATAACTTGTTACTTTCAGGTAGATTACTTTTTGCTCAGACAACTATCTTTTTATGAGAATAGTGGGGCTCTTTAATCAAAAAGATAGGCCGTATGAGCGGAAAGGATGCAGATGAAAAAATTTCAATACAATCATAAAACATGAAAAAGCAAACTTTTAAGTTATCATTACTTATTTCCATGCTCACAACATTTTCAAGTTGTGAAGTAGTAGGGGGAATTTTCAAAGCAGGAATGGGTGTAGGAGTTTTTGTTGTGGTATTGGTTATTGCGCTGATTATTTTTCTTGTTAGCAGAATGGGGAAAAATAAATAGCACAGTTGATAAAACAATACTCAACTAGAAAACATAAAAGCCGCCGCCCAGTTCCTCAGGCGACGGCTCTTTTTTAATGGCCGGCTAAACAATTAGCGGCACTATTTCACAAACAACTGCTTAACTGATCCACCACCTGGCTTCCTCCGGAGACCACTTGGTTTGGGGCAAGAATTACATGCTTCATCGTTATTGAATAATTGAGTTTTAAATTGAACACTGCGGAGCTGCCTCATGACATCCAGGTGACACCTCCTAGGGCAAACGCATGAAGGCCAGAAGTGACCTCAGAGAGGTCTAACGTTGGTAGAAATCGGCCCGTTTGTGCGTGTTTTTGACCTCGGAGAGGTCCAATGTTCGTAATATGCCCACCAATACACCCATGTTCGACCTCTCCGAGGTCTTTTGGTCGCGAAAAACCGGTTATTTCTACAAACGTTAGACCTCTCGGAGGTCAATACTAAATTCATGCGTCTGCCCAGGTGACACCTCCTCCTTTGTCGGAGATTTCACCTGGATTATCTTGTCCACCAATCCACCAATCACCAATCCACCAATCCACCAATCACCAGTCCATCAATCACCAATCACCAGCCCGTTTCGCAAAAACACCGCCGCCGAAAGATCTTGAATAAGGGCTTGCCACCCGGGTTGCTCGTGTACACGGGCCATCGGGAGAACTCACCAGCCAAGGTGATCAGCATTGCTTATACCGACCCGCTTTTTGAAGAAAAACAGGGGTATATCGAAAATTTCGTTTTAGGTAAAAGCGGCGTCTTGTGGACAGATGTGTGTGGCCTGACCTATACAAAACTTATCGAACAGATTGGCACTGACCACCAAATCCACCCACTCGCACTCGAAGATGTGCTCGACACACAGCAGCGGTCCAAACTGGAAGAGTTTGTCAATTGGCTGTTTTTTATCGTGCACCATTTGAAAGTAAATTGCGTCGCGCTCGAAATTCACAGCGAGCAAATTGCGCTTTTTGCACGGAAAAACTTCCTCGTTTCGTTTCAGGAAGACCCTGACGATACCCCCCCGGGCGCAATCGTTGTCAAGAAGGCGTCGGGCGACTGCGAAAAAAAGGCTCTGATTATCTGGCTTATGCGCTGCTCGACATGGTGTTGGACAGTTACTAATCCGTACTGGATGATCTTGAAACACAGGCATTGGAAGTAGAAACCAGTCTTCACAGGGAGATAAAATAAAATTGCCTTTATGGGATTTGGATTTTTAAAGTTAGTTGAATTACATTTGAGCGTTAGATTCCCGAAAACGGATATCCATTAACACGCATTGCGTGTTTTATTTCTCTGACAATTCTGCGACAAAAGGAGTGGATAAGTGGGAATCCTGTACGAGGGAGGTGACTATAACCTATGAGTTGGGTGCAAGCCTGAAGGACGACAAAGAAAAATAGTTAACAGATAATAATATAGTCAACACAAAGCGATTCTGAACAAGGAAAATGATTAAACCATTGATAAGCGGGATCTTCTCAACCCTCAACATACTCAACCACTCAACGTTTGCTAAAACATGATTGACTCAATAATTCCTTTACTTTCCTTGATCGCATTGGAAGTAATTCTAGGCATTGACAATATTATTTTCATTTCGATTTTGGCTGACAAACTACCAGAAAAGGAGAGAAATAAACTTCGATATTGGGGTATTGGCTTAGCAATGGCGATGAGACTTTGTTTATTAGCAATTATTTCATGGATATTAAAACTTGACCAAACTTTATTCAAGGTATTCGAAACTGAATTTTCTGGGAAGGGATTGATTTTGATATTTGGCGGACTTTTCTTAATCTATAAGAGCACGAAAGAAATCTATCTAAAAACAGAAATTGTAAATGCCGAAAATGTAACCACTGCAAAACCAGTGAGTTTTGGTAATTTGCTGACAGAGGTTATTATTTTAGATTTAGTATTTTCTGTTGACTCTATCATCACCGCAGTAGGAATGGTTCAGGAACTTTGGGTAATGTACACTGCAGTAATAGTAACTGTAATAATTATGCTTATTGCTTCTAACCCAATAAGTGAATTCATTCGAAAACATCCATCGTTTAAAATATTGGCATTGTGCTTTTTGATGATCATTGGTATTTCTCTGTTAGCCGAAGGATTTGGTTTTGAAATACCAAAAGGATATATTTACTTTTCAATGGCATTTGCTTTTTTAGTTGATGTCATACAGATGAAAACCATAAAACACAAGACCGCATAGATTTCTGTTAGGCAATTATAGAAAAGTAGGATACCTAAAAACCAATATCTAAATGAAACAAGTATTTATAGCAACAACTATTCTTATTTTATCGACATCTGCATCTGTTGCTCAAAATGTTGATTTAGGAAGTTGGAATATGCTAAATTTAAAATACAGTGTTGATGACAAGTGGAGTGTATTTGGCGAAGCGCAATTACGTTCGTTAAAATTTTACAACAACTTTCACTACTACGAATACAAAGGAGGTGTTAATTATAAAATCCACAAAAACGCTAACGTGTCTCTTGGGGCTGGTAGTTATCAAACCTATAAAGAAGGAGGCAGCTTTGTTTTGCCAAAAAACAATGATGAATTTAGAATTTGGCCACAAATAGTTACTGTTCAATCTTTAGGTAAACTAAAAATAGAACATAGATACAGGGCAGAATTCAGGTTTACAACTAACGGGTTTCGTAATCGTTTCAGGTACAGATTAGGTTTGTCTTATCCATTTGGCAAAGAAAAAAACAATTATAAACCTTATCAAATCAGTGCGAGTAACGAACTGTTTTTTACTGACAAAGAACCCTACTTTGAAAGAAATAGAACGTTAGTTGCATTCAATTACAAACCTTCAAAATTAACCACATTGCAAGTGGGTTATTTGCACCAATTTGACTACAAAATTAATGATGAAACTGGACGAGACTTTTTACAAATAGGTTTCTTCATTGAAATATTCAGAAAGCAATCAACAAACACAAATTATGACATTGACCTAAAGGACAATTAGTGTTTTTATTATGAAACAAACTAAGTACCGATAATAGTTTTGAAATACTGTAAAAAAAACGCCAGCACCTAACACAGAATGTACGACCGTACTTCCTGAACTTCGCACATTCGTACATTCAACCAGTTCCCAGCAGTTAAAAACTAAAAAAGCCGCCACCTAACTCCTCGGCGACGGCTCCTTTTAAATGGCCGGCTAAACACCTGCCGGCACTATTTCACAAACAACTGCTTCAACTGATACACCACCTGGCTTCCACCAGCGAGGGTGATCGTATGGATTTTTTCGGCAATCTTCTCCACCTATTCCATCTCTTTGAGTTTGAACAACATGGCGTTTTCCTCCATCAGTTTGGCGGTGTTCAAGAGGCTGAGAGTAGAAGCGGTTTCTTCCCGGCGCATGATCACTTTGGCTTGAGCGCGTTTTTCGGCAATCAAAACCTGGTTCATGATCTCCCTCACGTCGCCCGGCAAAATGTTGTCCTTGACCCCGAATCCGGCCAGTTCTACGCCCAAAACCTTTGCTTTTTCCACGGCTGCGGACATCACTTGTGCAGCGATCTGGTCTTTGCTTTCCATCAATTCATCAAAAGTCAGTTTGCCCACGATTTTGCGCAAGGCCATCTGCATTTGGAGAAACACCTGACTACGGATACAAGGATCTTGCCTTCTCTTTATAGAACAGCGGTTTATCCGCTACACTAATTTTTGTCTCTTGCCTGTGGGACGCATCCCAAGCATACCACAGGCCTCCAATAATATTTTCAATCTTCCCGGCTCCCGTCGTCGGCCATGCGCACCATTTTTGGTGAAAACTTGGCCACCACATCCACCAATTCCGTTTGCGATGCCATCACCTGATGGATATCCTTGTAGGCCATCGGGGCCTCATCCAATCCGCCGCCGATCAACGACACGCCCACATCTTGCAAAATTGCTTTCAAATCGGCCTTGCTCACATTTTTGATGGCCTGGGTACGGCTCATCTGGCGCCCTGCGCCGTGGGAAGCTGAATTGATAGCAGACATTTCGCCTTTTCCGCGCACCAGAAATCCAGGAGCGGTCATGGATCCAGGAATAATACCCATTACGCCTTTGCCTGCCGGGGTTGCGCCCTTGCGGTGTACGATCACTTCTTCGCCGTTGAGCATTTCTTTCCAGGCGAAATTGTGGTGGTTTTCCACTTTTGCCAGCACCGTGCCGCCGATGGCTTTGGTTAGTTTTCGGTGGATGACCTCGTGGCATGCCGAGGCGTAATCGCCCGCCAAATTCATGGCCAACCAGTACTCTTGTCCGGCCTCGCTGTCCATATCCAGGTACGCCAGGTTGGCAGCATAAGCGGGCAATTTGCACTGTTCTTTGGCGATGCGCGTATAATGCCCGGCCAAGGTTGCACCCAATCCGCGGGAACCCGAATGCGTCAGTAAAGCGAGATAACGCCCTTTTTCGATGCCCAGAATCGCGTCTTTTTCTGCAAATTCAATGATCCCCCATTCTACAAAGTGATTGCCACCGCCCGAAGAACCCAGTTGCGTAAAGGCCTTGTCTTGCAGACCGCGCAGCAAACCATTCATCTCGAATTCCTTGCGTTCCAGCACATTGTGATAAACGCGATCCTTTCCTTTGAAGCCATTTCCCGCGCCGAATGCCGTGTAAGCAATCAGTTCGCGCTTGTAAAAAGAGCGGTTTTCAAAGAAATGCGCCTCCGGAATATCAAACACCGACAAGGCCATTCGGCAACCAATGTCCACACCCACACCATAAGGAATGATGGCGTTTTTAGTGGCCAGCACCCCGCCAATGGGCAGTCCGTAGCCCTGGTGCGCATCGGGCATCAGGGCGCCTGCTACCGTCACGGGCAGGCGCATGGCGATATTCATTTGGTTCAAGGCTCCTTCTTCGATCCCGTCTATTCCAAATATGGTGTAAGCGTCGGCTTCTACTTTCAATTCGATGGTCGCTTTGGCGGCTTCTTCCTGTTTGGCTTCCAGAACAGCGTTGGCCAAGGGCGCAAGGGTGGCATCTTCGAGGTATGCTTCCGGGTTTTTACGCACCCTGTTGAGGGTCGTCAGTGTTTTTTGCTTGTTCGCTTCTGCGAAGCTTGCGTTGGCAATTTCAAGGGCGATTCCGAGGATTTTTCCTTCGGTAAATCCCAAGAACAGCAGGTCTTTTCCTTTGAACATGACTTTTTCTTTTAAGTGTTTCTTGTGGTGTTTCGCTTTCATTTTTTTGATGTTACAAAGGTGATAGGCGTACTTAAACGGGCGGATTTGCGGTGGGACGAATTTTGAGCCTGGTGATGGACGGAATGCCCGGAGCGTTTGCGATGCATTGGTTGATTACCGAGTCCGTATTCGCCCTCTTGGCTGCTGGCCTGCTCTACTGGAATGCTCCTAAAGCCTCCAAAGCATCCGCCTCTTTTAGCAACTAAGGCCCGGCTGCTGTAATGGTGGTCGGGCTTTATCCCTCCTCACATCTGCGCCTTAGCCAGCGCCAGCGCTTTTTCCAACTGTTGTTCTTCCGAAAGCAGGGTGTTGTCAATCACGACCGCATCGTCGGCTTTGCGCAGCGGGCTGTCGGCTCGACCAGAATCAATGCGGTCGCGTTCCAGCAGGTTGCGCTGTATTTCACCCCATTCAGCATCAATTCCTTTGGATGCCAGTTCGAGGTGGCGACGGCTGGTGCGCACATCGGCATCGGCTAGAAGGAAGATTTTTAGTTCTGCGTCCGGAAATACCACAGTACCGATGTCGCGCCCGTCCGCCACGATCTGTCGGCGTTTCCCCATGGCCTGTTGTTGCGCCACCATCGCCCGGCGCACCGCCGAAATGGTAGAGACCGGGCTGACGTGTTCGCTCACATACATTTCGCGGATGTCGTGCTCCACATCGCGCCCGTTGAGGAAGGTACGGTTTTGCCCATCTATCCGTTCAAAGTGTATTTCGATCTGTTGCAATGCCTCGGCAACGGCCTCTGGGTTCTCGTAATCAATGTTGTTCTCCAAAAAATAGAGGGTTACAGCGCGGTACATCGCCCCAGAATCGAGGTAGGCGTAGTGGAGCGATTTGGCGAGGGCTTTTGCCAGGGTGCTTTTGCCGCAAGAGGAAAGGCCGTCAATGGCTACGATGATTCGTTTCATATTCGGGGCAAAAATGAGAAATTAAAACTCAATCTCGTAACACCCCGCGTCTGGCATTACCCCGTCCCGCATTTTTCCATCCAAATCCAGGCCAATGCCCGACACCGGAATGGCGTAGCGATTGGCAATGGAATGCAAGGTGTCCAAGTGGAAATCATACTTGTTCACATTCACGAAAATTGTGTCCTGACCGTCTGCATTGATGCATGGCTGACAATGGTCGAGAAAGTCGGGATAAGCAGTTTCTTTGATCAAATCCTTGACCCGCACGATGCAGTTTTTCAATTGGTAATCAAACTGTAAAGGATCGTCCAGGCGGTCAAAAAGCGTGATTTGGTCGCTGCGGCTGCCAAACAGGATGCAGTTCTGGAATCGGGCCAGCAGTTTGTTGGACACAAAATTGCCGCAGGTTTCATCGAGGCAAAGTGCGTTGCCCATACGAAGCGCTTCGCCATCTACACCGTAACTCGCCACGGTGCAATATTTAAAATCATAATCGCCGCCGTATTCAAGTTGAATTCCGAAGCCTGTATTAGAATGAAAAAGGCAGTTTTCAGCCGTAATTTTGGCGTGAACACCGATCAGGCCGCTGCTGGCCGTATTGTAAATCTGTGTGTTACGCAGGGTCAAATCCGTGGCCGAATCCACCCGAACGCCAATGATGGAATTTCGAATAATGCAGTGGTTGATGCTGTGCCCGGTTGTGCCAGATTGCAGCCAAAGCCCGGTCCATTGTCCGGGTTCTTCGTCGAATTCAGACTCCAAGCGGTCGCCCTCAAAAATGACCGGCGCGTCTTTTTCTCCCTCCACGATAAGTTTGCCCTGACCTACAAATGCGATAAAACCGTCGTTGTAGCGCTGGATCATCCCGGTGGTGTCTACGAATTTCCCCAGCCCACCGTGTATGTACACCCGCGTTCCCTTGGCGATGCGCAGCGTACAGGAGTCAATGACCAGAATCCCGTAAATGACGTAGGGCTTTGGGTCGTTCCAGAGTATTTCGCCGCCATTGCAACTCAAACCAACGGCCCCACCCGCCCCAAAACGAGAAGGAAAGTAGTTCGCGTTTTGCCCAAAGGCTTCCAGCACCATTTTTTGCTGATTTCCATTGGTTTCAAATACCACATTTTCGCTGATGACGAAGGGCGAAGCATCATCGTTTGGATTGATCGTCACTTCTGCAAAAACGTACATGCTGTCGTTTGGGGCGATTTCCAGGTTCGCTTGTTCGTCGCCGCTGATGCCGTCAATGTTGAGGTTATAGCGGGAATTTGCGCCGTTTTCCAAGTAGATTTTAGCAATTCGGATGCTCTTTTTATGTCGGTTGTAAATTTTGAAAAAGCGCGTAGCAGAGCCTAATTGGGTAAATACGGTGTCAAAACGCAGCGTGTCGGTGCTGAATTCGAGCTTATCTGCAGCGTCGGAAGTAAACTTTTCTTTCTGGCAAAAAGAGAGGAAAAGAGGCAGTAATATTAAGCAGAAGCGCATCATCGTGTGGGTGGCAGGAGATTTTTGGAACATGGCGGCAAAAGTACGCTGGAAGTTGGATGGATTTAAACACATAAGGCACATAAGGACACATAAGTGTTGTAACCAGCTTATGTGTCCTTATGTGCCTTATGTGTTTAAAAAATCAAGTACGGGAAAACACCAATCGTTCCCCCATTTTGCCTTCCAAAAAACGCCCCTCGTGCCAAGCCAAATGCCCGCTCACCACCGTACTAAGCACCTTCCCACGGAACGTTTTGCCCATAAACGGCGACCAGCCACACTTGTAAAAAACATTGTCCGGCTGTACCGTCCATTCTTGGTCAATGTCCACCAAGGCCATATCGGCCCAGTAGCCTTCGTCCAGAAAACCGCGCTCCTCCACCCGGAACAAGGTAGCCGGGGCATGGCACATTTTCTCAACCATCCGCTCCAGCGAAATACGCCCTTCGTGGTAAAAACCGAGCATCACATTTAGCGAATGCTGCACCAGCGGCAATCCGGCAGGCGCCTGCAAATACGGTTGCGACTTTTCATCCCAGGTGTGCGGGGCGTGGTCGGTAGCGATTACATCCAATCGGTCGTCAAGCAGGGCCGGGAAAAGGGCGTCCCGGTTTTCGGTGCTTTTGATGGCCGGGTTGCACTTGATTTGGTTGCCAAGCGAAGCGTAA
>Ga0209181_10002228_pt1 | contig 32086 bp, 25 predicted proteins | sample MAT05_FD_187208 | JGI IMG/M metagenome (GOLD analysis project Ga0209181, IMG submission 187208) | Freshwater microbial communities from Lake Fryxell liftoff mats and glacier meltwater in Antarctica - MAT-05 (SPAdes) (version 2) | ecosystem: Environmental > Aquatic > Freshwater > Ice > Liftoff... | reverse complement strand
CATAAATACCTGCAGGCATAGGTTCTATACGGGCTCCATTTGGCGGAATGGTAAAGCATTTTTTCTTTGAGTATTTTTTTGTTGGAGGTATCTAAATTGTACAACTTAGCCATGCTTTGTTGTATGTCCAAATCATCCAATGCCAATATATCTTCCCTGCCAAGGGTAAACATCAGTATCATTTCCACCGTCCATTGGCCTACCCCTTTTATTTGCGATAAATAATTTATTAATTCTTCATTACTCATTTTATCGAGCCGGGCATCTGTAATTTTTTCATCCTTAAAAAATGTACACACATTTTTTACATAGTTGGTTTTTGCGTTACTGAAGCCAACACTGCGAAGCGTTTCAAACGGAGTATCTATAACCATTTGTAAAGTTGGTTTTGTGTTAGGATAAAGCTTCAAAAATCTTTTATAAATCACTTCCGCTACTTTGGTATTAAGTTGCTGGCTCATAATGGAGGCACACAAATGAAGCCATACCGGTTTTCTTATTTTTAAGATGTAAGGCTCTTGCAGTTCAATAATTTTTTGTAACTTTTTATCTCTGCTAAGGTGAATAATGTGTTGCATCGTTTAAACAAGTTGCAACATTTTTTACTGATGGCCAATTTTTTTGATCAGGCGCAGGGCTCCATCCCGAGTTTCCATGTTATTAATCTTTTCCTTAGGCAATTGTCTGAACCATGATTTACAGGATTAAAGGATTACCATGATAAGATGCTACTTGAATAAATTTTCTTTTTAAAATTTCAGCTCGGCCTTAAACTGCTATTTTTTAATATGTCGCTCCTATGGAGCTTTTAATTAAATGTAGATTGTGGATGTAAGTGCTACTAACAGGTAGCTCCTATGGAGCTTTGTAAGAGTGAGAGAAGGTTATTTTATTTCGCACTATCTAGGGAGAGTTAATCTCCACAGGAATGATACTTAGGTTGGGTGATGTATGAGAGCGGCTAATGTATTTCACAACGAAAATAAAAAATCGCAAGCCCCCGGCAGGGTCAGGTTTCTATGCTATGCCGCTTGCTCATACCATACTTTGGGTGTCTGATACCCTAATGATTGATGCCTCCTTTCATCATTATAAAATGAAAAATACCATTCCAATCCCTTGTAGAGGCTCTTGCCATCTTCATAAACGTACAAGTAAATGTGCTCATATTTTACGGTTCGCCACAGACGTTCTATAAATATGTTATCTATCGCTCTACCCTTGCCATCCATACTTATTTTTATACCCGATTGTTTCAAGAAATTAGTATAAACAGCACTAGTAAACTGGCTACCTTGGTCACTATTGAGAATGTCGGGCTTGCCATGAATGCTTATTGCATCTTCTACTATTGATGTACACCATTCTGCTGTCATCGCATTACTCACACTCCAGCCTACAACGTACCGAGTATAAATATCAATGATTGCACACAGATACAAAAAACCTTTCTTCATAGGCAAGTAAGTAATATCAATAGCCCATACCTGATTTTTCCTTTCTATTTGAAGTTCTTTGAGTAGGTAAGGATATTTATATGCGGCGGGGTCTATGCGTGTGGTACCAGGCGTAGGGTATAGGGTTTGCCAGCCCATCAACCCCATAAGTCTGCGTATCCTTTTCCTGTTTATCTTGTAGCCAAGAATAACATACACGACTAAGAGGCGCTCTACTCCATAAAATGGTGTTATTAAATACTGCTCATCCATCTGTCGCATAAGGCTTAGGTTCTCCTCGCTCTCTGGAACGGGCTCATAATACAACCCACTACGGCAAACGTCAAGCAACTCGCACTGCTTCACAATACTCAGCACTTCGTGCTTCTTATCAATCATAGATCGTCTTTCTGATAATGACCTCACAACAATTTTTTTTTTAGAAAATCATTAGCCACCTTCAGCTCCCCAATCTGTGCGTAAAGCACTTGTATGAGTTCTGCCTGGGTCTCACTGTCCGCAGTAGCAGTTCCACTTTTCTCAAAAACAGAAGAAGAGTTTTGAATAAACTCTCTTTTCCATGTATTGATTTGATGAGGGTGTACATCGTACTTTTTACTTAATGCCTCAATAGTTTGTTGCTCCTTCAGAGCCTCTAAAGTTACCTTAGATTTAAACTCAGCCGAGAATTTACGGCGCTTTGCTTTAGTCATTTTTCAGATTTTAATTGGTTAAAATTATAGCTTAATCAACTGTCTGAAAAATGGGGAGTATTATAATGGAACTGCATATCCCCATAATCAATGGAAAAAAACGCAGACCATCTTTACAAGGGATACAACGATTGACATTTTTGAACTAAACGAATTTGAAGAGGAACTACCAAATGGACATAAGCATCTTATCTATAAAACGAAATTAGCCATCAATACCGTGGTTGCAAATATTAAAAACATAATTGTTCCTGCTAATTGCTATTTTGTGCTGGGAGACAACAGAGACAACGCATCTGACAGTCGATACGAAGGCTTCGTAAAGCGGGATAAAATAATCGGGCGCATAGTATTCATTTACTGGGGACAGTCCAAAGAACGGATCAATATTAATTTTCGTGAAAAATAGGAGATGTTATTACCAGTGATTTTGAGAAAAGTTCGTTAAAGAAAGTGTAGTTGGTTGCTGTTGTATTTGAAGGTATGCTGCCTTTCTGTATAGCATCGACTTATTTCACCGAATGCAGCATCAGTTTTACAGTAGTTTATGCAATCTTGTTTTGATTGCATCCCATTCAATCAACTTGTATTTATGAGAATAACACTTATTTCCATTTTTTTGCTGCTGCTAATGGCTTTCTTCGGTTGCAATCAATCTAAGAATAAATCTTTCTCCTTAACGGGCGTAGATAAAATACCCTCACAGCTTTTTGAAATCAACATTCATAAAGACACGGTTTTAAAAACTTCAAACGGAGCTTTTCTTGATATTCCAAATGGGGCGATCTTTTCTAATGATTCGATCGTAGAATTGGAAATAAAAGAGGCGTACACTTTGGCGCAGATGATACGAGCAAATTTAACTACACAAAGCAACGGACAGCCTCTGGGTAGCGGTGGTATGATTTATATAAATGCAGCAAAGGGTCAAGCAATTAAAATTATCAAAGCCATACGGGTGGCTGTTCCCACAAAGTATCTGGATAAGAAAATGCAATTGTATAAAGGTGATCAAACAGACATCGGAATTAACTGGATCGATCCTGTGCCATTAACTGAAAATCCGGTAGTCAATAAAATTGATGAAGGCGCATTGTTGTTTAAAAATAATTGCGGCAGTTGCCACAAAGTGGAGGTGGATTCTATTGGTCCTGCTCTGGCGCATGTAATTAATCGAAAGGGAAAAGATTGGGCTTATCATTTTGTACATGGCTTTGCTTCAATTGTAGGAATTGAAAATTTAATTTCCACTGGCGACATCTCCAACGATTACGATGAAACAGATACAGCTCCAAAAACTCCAATGGATGTTAGTTATGGAAAATTAAACTTTTTATATAAGACGGGCTTTTTTTATCATGCCTGTCTTGAGCAACATTTTGCAAATGCCGGAACGAAATTTCCGAATCTTAATAATACTGCACTTGATGCGATCTATCGTTACATTCAAAATGAGACCGATCGTTTGCAGGTTCCTTATCCCAATAATAACTTCACAAGTTGTTTGGATAGTTGCGAAAATTATCTTGCAGCGCTCAATAAATTAACAAAGAAAAGAACAGCTTTACAAAAAGATAGTGTTCCTCAAAAAGTAAAAGACTTTCGGCCTCCACCGGATCTGCCTTCCAACGTTGCCCCTATATATCCCGACAATGATGTGGAGGTTGATGGGAATAAATCGCTTTATTATCAGTTTACAATCAATGTAGTGGGTTGGTACAATATTGATGCGCTGTTAAATTCATTTGACAATAAAACGGAGACCGAATTGCGGGTTCTAATTACTGGCAATTACAAAGCTACTATTAGTGTGAATTTGGTTGTACCTGTTATCAATACTTTTTTAGCGGGAGGTAAATTAACAGGCGATGAAGCATATGGATTTTTTACAAAAGATGGACGGATCCCTTTACCGCTCAATGCAAAAGCTTATATTCTGGTAATGGGGGAAGCCGATGGGCAAATTGTTTTCGCTGTAAAAGAGTTTATCGTTGGGGAAAAGCAATCATTTGAAATAAGTCCCCTGCCCGCAAACATGGAAGACTTTAACGCTGCTGTTGAAGCCATCGGAAATGCCAACATACAAATTAAATCTGTTGAAACGCAAACTGGTAAAGATTTGAAAGGAAATGACAAGCAATTAAAAGAAGTAGAAAAATTGAAGCCAAAAAACTGTGGATGCGACTGCAGCTTATTGAAATAGAAAACTATTCATACAGAAACAGTACTTCCTTTTTGCACCAATTGAAGCCCCCTTAAGCGATCGGACAAACAAATGCCTAATATTGAAAACAATTTATTTTATGCTAAGAAACCTGCTGTGCCTGTTATTGATCGGTGCTATTTATTCCTGTACAAATACAACCGGCAGTAATGCAAAAACTAACGCTAAAAAAAAGGTGAATACCGCAGCCGGGCCTACACTAATAGATACGTCAATTACTGGTTTTAGAATTACCACTATATTAGATGATTCAAAAATAATATTTACAGCAAATGGCAAGGAGGATGCAGATAATACAGGACTAACAACCGGCTTTTTTATTCAAGGTTTTACCGGTATGGGCAATAAGGCTGCTGAAGAAAACATGCAGGAATTTGCTTATAACCGGACACACACTGAAAATATAAAGCGTACGGAAAATGAAAAAGTCAGGATGTACAATACATCCGTTGGCAGAGCAATTATAACAACCGTTACACTCACTTATAAGGATAATAAAAAAGCATTTGCAACTACAGCAACCGTATCCAATGGAAAAAATGCAATTTTATTTGTGGGCGAAGATTATACGGATGGCGGCAATTATACAGATAAATTTAAAAACACTTTTGATTCCATTGAGTTTTAATTAATCTTTTATTACTCTTGATCGTCCGGGCAACAATTGTATTCATTGCAAATAAAATCCCCTGACATCGGCTGGTTAAAAGTTTTCTGTATGCTGCATTGATACAACAAATAATAACAAACGTTAAGCCTTTACATGAAAATATTAATTATCAATCCACCCCATTTGTCTATCGGAAGCCGAATGCCCAAAGAGCATTTACCACCACTGGGTTTACTGTCAATCGGCGGTCCGCTTATTGACAAAGGACACGATGTAACCCTTTTAGATGCTGATTACCACAATTATAAAATTAGTTTAATTGTAACCAAGGTAATTGATCAAGCTCCGGATATAATATTACTGGGGCATTCCGGTTCTACGTCTGCTCAACCAATTATAGAAGAGATTACCAGGTTAGTGCGGCAGGAAAATGCAGCGATCAAAATAATTATTGGAGGCGTTTTTCCTACTTATCACTGGAATGAGATTTTAGAGAAAAATCCTCAGATCAACTATATCGTTTGTGGCGAGGGCGAAGCAATATGTTTGAATTTAATAACCGCAATTGACAACGGAGAATCGCCCGAAAATGTAAAAGGACTTGCATTCAGATTGAATGGTGTCGCATTAAAAACATTGGTGGCAGAAAACATTCAAAACCTGGATGGATATCGAATCGGATGGGAATTAATGAACGGTTACAATTATACCTATTGGGGAAAAAGGAAAGCTGTAGTAATACAATTTTCAAGAGGTTGTCCTTACCCATGTACCTATTGCGGACAAAGCCTGTTCTGGAAAAAATGGCGGCATAGAAACCCACAGTTACTGGCGGATGAAATGGAAATGCTGCATCTGGAATATGGGATTAAAGTATTCAATTTTGCCGATGAAAACCCTTCATCAAATCCAAAGGCATGGAGAGAATTTTTAGAAGCACTGGTTGCGAAAAAATTAAAATTAATTTTAGTGGGTTCTATCCGGGCCGATAATATTGTAAGAGATGCCGACTTTTTGCATTTATACAAACAAGCCGGTTTTGAAAGGTTTTTACTGGGTATTGAAAACTATGATGAAGTAGTTTTGGAAAAAATTAAAAAGGCGGGTACAATGTCAAAAGACAAAGAGGCAATTTTACTTTTAAGAAAGCATGGAATCTTATCGATGGCCACCTATGTTGTTGGTTTTGGTGAAGAGAGGACGATTGATTTTTATAATAGCTTGAAACAATTATTATCGTATGACCCGGACCAGGTGCAGCTTTTGTACGTAACGCCTCACAAATGGACGCCCTATTTTGAAGAGGTGAAAGACAAGAATATCATTTTAACGGACCAAAGAAAATGGGACTATAAGCACCAGGTAATTGCAACACAATTTCTTAAACCCTGGATGGTAATTTTATATGTAAAATTGATAGAGCTGATAATGCAGACGAGACCAAGTGCTATCTTTCGACTTTTATTTCACAAAGAAGCAAGGTTAAGGAGTGCGATGCGCTGGTACACCAGAATTGGAAGAAGAGTTTGGTTTTGGGAAATGTACCAGTTCTTTTTCGTAACAAAACTAGCAAAGGAAAAAGTAAAGATGAAAGATTTTTGGACCTAGTGTTATGTTAAGCCTAATCTGGCTTGTTGCCAACCTTGGACATGAGTATTGTAAAAGTTTTAATGCGAAGGTTGGCAACCTTTTATCCGTCTGTGAATGCTTAACAGAACACTAGATAAATCAAAACAGTTTTCACCAGGTTGTTGAAGGCCCTAAGCTGGGCTTATTTTGTCTAAATAAATGATACAATTATGAAATTTTGTTGTGACAAGTTTAGATTTTTTTATTCTGGTGAAAAATCAGCAGGTTTGAACATTAGAATTGTAAAACTTAGTAAAGATTATATCGAACGGGGGAATTTGAAAATTGATAGAACGTATTTTGTTAAGGAAGGTTACCCTGGTGCGATTGATGAATGCCAAAAGAAAATGGCAATCAATCATTGCCCATTTTGTGGAAGCCACCTGAAACGTACATATGAAAGTGATACGTATTTCAGGAAGTTATGGATGCCTGATTTTAATCGTTTCAGCGATTCTTTTCGTGTCAATGAGTGAAGCAGAGAGGTGGTACGCTAATAACCCCATGCGCAGGAGCTTACGCTACAAACCGACATGACAAATCAAAGCCATTTCTCCATTTATCTTCATCACAATCAGTAAATTTAATCGATCAATTACAAAGAGCGTTTGGCTACCAGGGCCGGTACGATTCCTATACTTTTAACAGGGCAGGTTGCTTACATATTTTTAGGAGATATGCTCATGGGTATTGGTCGGTGAGCACCACGACCGCTGTATTAACTGCGCTAAAATTGACTCAGCAAAGTAATGCTTCAACAAGTTTGTTTACACTTTTTACATTTTCAAAATTTTGTAAACGGAAAAAGGGTACACATTTTTAGAATTCGTTAACGATTCGTAATCGGGAAGTCACATGACAGGAGCCGTTTGGTATCAGATCCTGCGCCTGTTGGTACGTGGTTACTTGGGTAGATTAACAATGAACAATGTGTTTTACGTTCCTTAGGAAGGTTGTGTTGGTAGAAAAATAAATTATACTATCTAACGTTCAATAGGAACGATCTTTAAATTGAGTTTTTTAATACAGCATCAATGAATAACTTCTTTATGTAATACGGGATAAAACTTATGAAAAAATATTTCCTTCTTCTTACTGTAATCACCTGTCATCAATTATCCTTTAGTCAAAATAAAGCAACCATCACAATTGATGCATCAAAATTAGAAAGCAAAGTATCACCCGACCTGCATGGTGTTTTTTTTGAAGAGATCAGTCATGGTGGCGAAGGTGGGTTGTATGGTGAACTGGTACAAAACCGTGGGTTTGAAGAAAGCCGTTTGCCATTGGCAACTTCACTCGTTGATAATTTTATTGTACCCAACAGAACACCCCATTTTATGATGCCCAACAAGGGTGTCAGCGATTGGAAAATGGCATGGCCGGTAAAAAGCGAGTGGCCTGCCTGGAGCTTGCAAACAAGCGGTAGTAATACGGTCGTATTGGCACTTACTCAACAAACCCCACTGAACAATGCTTCCCCCAATTCATTGCAGGTTACTGTAAATAAAATTGATCCGAACGCAAAAGCCAATTTAGTGAATGAAGGATTTTGGGGAATCAGTACGGTTAAAGACGATGTTTATAACCTGAGTTTTTTTGCAAGAACTGACAAACAATATCAAGGTCCAATAAAAGCATCGCTTCAGTCTGAAGCCGGAGCAATACTGGCTACTTATACATTCGAATCTGTTACCGGAGCCGCCTGGAAAAAATATACCTGCAAACTGCTGGCAAAGCAGACTGCTGCAAAGGCAAAATTTGTTTTATCATTTGGCAGTACCGGAACGGTATGGCTTGATATGGTTTCGCTGTTTCCGGCAAAAACATTTATGAACCGGCCCAATGGTTTACGGTTGGATCTTGCCCAATATATTGCTGATTTAAAACCGGCATTTGTCCGGTGGCCTGGTGGCTGTTTTGTAGAAGGCATCGATGTAGCAAATACACCCAACTGGAAAAAGAGCATTGGCCCTGTAGAAAAACGTCCGGGTACTTTTAGCGTTTGGGGCTACTGGAGTACAGATGGTTTTGGGTACCACGAGTACCTACAGTTTTGCGAAGATATTCATGCGGCAGCCTTATATGTTTTCAATATCGGCGTGTCCTGCGAATTCAGGAGTGGCACTTTTGTTCCCGATGAAAAAGTAGATCTGATAATCAACGATATCCTTGATGGTATTGAATATGCCATTGGCCCAGCAACCAGCAAGTATGGAAAATTAAGGGCAGTCAATGGTCATCCTGCACCTTTTCCATTAAAATTTATTGAAGTAGGAAATGAACAATCCGGTCCGCAATATGCAGCCCGGTACAATCGTTTTTATAAAGCAATCAAGGCAAAATATCCGCAGCTAAAAATCATCGCCAGTATGGGTACTGGTGAGTTAAACAAACATACCACCGACGCTATGAAAGACATTGATATCGTGGATGAACATGCGTACAAAGCAAACGGCTGGGCCATGCGCAATTACAATCATTTTGACCAATACAAACGGGGCGATTGGGATATCTATGTAGGTGAATATGCCACCAACAGTGGAGTAGGGCATGGTAATATGAATGCTGCGTTAAGCGATGCTGTGTACATCATGGGTATGGAAAAAAACAGCGACCTGGTAAAGATGAGCAGCTATGCACCCTTGCTGGTAAACGTAAATGATATTGACTGGCCGGTTAATCTCATCAACTTTGATGCATCCAATAGTTTTGCCCGGATATCTTATTATGTTATCAAAATGTTCAATGAAAATAAGCCAACCCAAAATGTACATTCAAATACATTTATCCCCCAACTAAAATCTAAAACGCCTTTGTTCAGCGGCAGCATTGGACTGGCTACTTCGGATACACAATCCGATTACAAAGACATTGAAGTGATACAAAATGGCAAAGTTGTTTACAAAAGTGATTTTATAAAAAGGCCGGAAGAATGGAAACTGGTTCGTGGAAATTGGACAGTACAGGATACTGCCCTGAGCCAAACTGTGGCAGGAGAGCAGCGGCTGGCATGGTTAACTAACAAAACATTTGACAACTATACCCTCAAATTAAAAGCCCGTAAAAAATCCGGCTACAACGCATTCGTTATTCCCTTTGCAATAAAAAATGACAGCACCTACGTGCGTGCCCATATTGGTAGCTTGCTCAACAGCAATGCCGTTTTTGAAAGTGTAGCCAATGGCTTTGATATCGCTGCTATTTCTGAATCAAAAAAATTAGATCAACCGATTGAAATGGGTCGTTGGTATGATATTATCCTTGTAGTGGGTAATGAAGAAATAGATTGTTATCTTGATAATAAATTTTTAATGAGTTATAAGGTACCTCAGCAGTTTTTTAGTATTGCTGGTAAAGATGAGCTTACCGGGGATATCATTATCAAAGCAGTGAATGCATCAGCCAATCCTTATCAAACCAGCATTTCATTAACAGGCGTTGCCGGTTTACAACCGATGGGAGAACTCATTTCATTGCGGGCCGATTCAACAGATGCTGAAAATTCTTTTGCGCAGCCGACTAAATATATACCGCAAACTCAAACCGTTGGGGGTATAAAGTCGTTCTTCGAAATCACTTTTAAACCTTATTCCATCAATGTATTGCGGCTGCATACAAAATGAAATGTCAACACTGGCTGCTTGCCTGATAGCTTTAATTTCGGCTACCGTACCTGGTAGGAAAGCAAATGTTTTTGACTTCGGAACCTCGTGCAATTTCATTCTGCAAAACATAAAGAACCGTTACACAATAAAAATAATAAGGTGTATCATTCTCACATTTTGAATGTATTTAAATATTGAGCAATAATCTTGAATAATTAATTGACTAGTGCTATGTTAAACATTCATTGACGGATAAAAGGTTGCCAACCTTAGCATTAAAACTGATATAATATTCACATCCAAGGTTGGCAACCTTGTTTGCAAGAAGTCAGATTAAGCTTAACATAACACTGGTTGATAATTAACAATCGACATCAAACTTCAATTTTGCGTTTATGCTGGTATATCCCATTGCTACATTTGTTTTGAGGCCAGGGTTTATTTCTTTACCACTGCATCTTGTACTTCAGCTTGAAAGGGAAATTCACATCTTACCATTATTGCTAAAAATGCAGATGCGTGGTATATGCAAATCAATGAACGCAATTCTTTTACAATATTTCGTTTACCATCAACGCAATAAGCGCAAGAGTGTAGATTAAACAAATAGTCTTCCATCTAGCTTACAGGCGCAATACTCTACGAATAGGCGCAGGATCCGATAGCTATCGGATGAGGGGCGGGCAATGTGCGAATGGCTTCCTGTGCCGGGCGGTTGCTGCTAGGTAATCAATTGCAATTTTTTTCAATAAAGGCATTAATCAATTTATTCACTGCAGTTTTATCGTCATCGCTAAACTCTTCAACCACTTGCTTCCGTGGTCATTGCCAGCACGGAATACAGCCTCTAGCTTACTCTTCAAAAAACAGTATGCATGTAGCTTTCCGGAATAAATTATTTTACAAATAAAAAATGGGCTTCAAAAAAATTAATTACAAAGGCCATTGCAATTCCAACACAGAACTAAAAGAAATTTATTTTTGGACAATCACCATCTACGAGTGTCAGCATTTTTTAAAACCAGATGACAATAAAATGATTGTGATGAATCTTTCACAATTGCTGGTATAACACAAACTGGTGTGGATATATGGGTATGCAATAATGCCCAATTATATTCAGCTGTTATGTGAGCAGGTAAAAATGGATGGAATAGAATTACCAATAGGCAGTTTTGAAAAATACACCTTAAAATCTTTGGTAAAAAAATGAAAGCAGCAAATGATCTTCACTTAAGAATTATTTGGTAGCAGCAACCGACAGGCAACACAATATATGGTTAAGAGATCCATTGGCAACAAAGATAATTAGCTTAGAGATGTTGCTACAAAAACCTGATTACATATGTGTCCGATAATTCGTTCAGGCGGGCATTTGATTCCAATACAGCCGCATTGACTTTTATGCAATCATCCTGCGGAGTATATATTTTTTATGCTATTTTTTATGAACAACAAGTAAATGAGTTCGGGATACTTACAAATTTTAGAGAAGTATTCTAACCGGTGGAGGTATAAAGTAAAGGATACCGACTACGGAAGCAGAATCAAAATATACAACTCAATTAACCTTCGGTTAGGTTACCGGTTATTAGAAATAAGAACACCAAGAGAAATTTTAAAACTTACAGACAATGACTAACAACAAAAATAACTCAAAACCGATTGTGGGGCTGGATGCTGTTAAAATGTAGCGGGAGACACCGGAAAAGTTCAGCGAGAAATATTGGGAAAATCCTGGTATTTTAAAAAAGGAAATGGAAGAAAATAGAAAAAAATATCACTTTAAAGAAATAGTTACACAATAATATTCTGCCTCGTCAAGGGCATCGGAAAGCAATTGATGGTTTGAAGATTAGTAACAGGGAATACAAAGGACCTGAGTCCTTTGTTTTTTAAGGAGTTCAGAGATTTGACAGATCGTAGTTTCTTAAAATAACGACAAAGAATAGTAACCAATAATTATCAGCTAGGGTATAAAATAAACCCGGTAGTGCAACCCAAAATACCAGGCTTTGAAAATGCGCCCTACAGTTCTCCTACCCGGCAACTCGTATTGCAACATCGTTTTTATAATGGGCAATTAATTAAGGAAACGAGCTGGAATGTAGGATCCGAAACGATTTTTCCACGTTCATTTTTTACCCTGGATGCAAATAATGATTTTTTAATTGCCACATGTGGAGCCAGGTACATTGATACTTTTGCAAACGCAATATCCAACTATAATATTAACATAAGTGTGTGGCGTACTATCAACAATTTTGTTACTCCGGAAGTAACTGTTGTCAATACCTTAAATGAAATAAGAGTATTAAATAATCCTTCTAACAGCAATGTTATTTTGATGTTGCCTGGTACTGGTTTCAGGGGAGAGTTGGCTATTTACAATGCTATGGGGCAATTGGTAAGGCGGCAGTTGATCAATACAGCATCTTCTATCATCAATATTGATGTCTCATCTTTTTCTGCTGGTATATATATCATAAGTTTACCGGTTGGTAATAAAATGCAATCAGTTAAAATATTAAAACACTAGTAGCAGGGAAGACACAGGATTTTTCTGCGTCTGCGGGCATAAATGTGCTGATATTCTTGCTGGAGACACAATCCAATCTGACCGTCCCGATCTGATTGGATTGTGTCTCCAGCAAGTGAAAACATAAACCTATAATTTCCAATGGGTTCGATTAGATAAATGTTGCGATCCAATGTCAACCAGTCAGACCGGGACAGTGTGACTGGTTGACTCGTCCTAAAATAGATTTACACTTTTGATTAATTGTCCTGCAATAAATGTTCAAGTACTGCTATTCATGCAATACCTTATTTCCTTTATCAATGTATAATATCTTTTCACCCTTCATTACCCTTGCTTCACCGGCTTCAAAACTGTTGGCAAAATGGTACATGGGTTTAATTACCCAGCCTCCTTTCAAGTCAATAAAACCCCAGTAGCCCTTGGCGTTTGCTGCAGGTGCAAGCCCTTCCGTAAAACCACGGGCATTCGAAAATTCAATGGGAATCACCACTTCGCCTGAGGTGTTGATGTAGCCATACATATTGTTTTTTGATACGGCAGCTAATCCGCTGCTAAAGCTAAGCGCATCATCAAAAATAGCTTCGGTGATCACTTTTCCTGTGCTGTCGAGGTATAGCCATTTTGCGCCTTTTTTAACGGCCACATAGCCACTTTCAAAGGTCAGTCCATCATCGTATTGAAGTTTGATAATTTCTACACCATCCTTGTTTACATACCCCACTTTCTCATTTTTTTTAACCTTTGATAGACCGCAAATACAGTCGTCTACAAAATCGTAGTTCTTTTCCCATTTTTGAGCAAAGCCACCTAATACAGGGAATAACAGCATTAGAGTAAATACCTTTTTCATATTGTTTGTTTTAAGGTGAAAAATCGAATTGACCTTACAAGGTAAAACAGGTATTCATTGAAAAGGATGATTTCAGGATGCTGGAAACATGATCTTAATACAGGAAAATTGACTTTAGCTGAAAGTGCAGTTTCAGGGAGAAGGTGAGAAGTGGGGGGGCGTTTAACGTGGCGGATAGATATGTCGGTTGGGTGGCTATAGTAGAGGATTAGGAAGGTTCGAAATGACTTGTTTGTAGCGGGTTGAGTTCTATTTTCTTTTTCTTTTGAATAGCAGGATGTTCTGATTGATGCATTCCTTCGACTGCGCTCAGGATGAATTGCCCTTCGACTGCGCTCAGGATGAATTGCCCTTCGACTGCGCTCAGGACGAATGGCCCTTCGACTGCGCTCAGGATAGAGTACCCTTCGACTTCGTTCAGGATGAATGGCCCCTTCGACTTCGCTCAGGATGAATGGCCCCTTCGACTTCGCTCGGGATGAATGGCCCCTTCGACTTCGCTCAGGATGGAGGCATCTTCAACTTCGCTCAGGATGAACTCCTCTTGAACTTCCGGCAGGATGGCTGCCTTATCGAATTCGCTCAGCATGGAAGGCGGCAGAATGGTAGTTCCACAGATTGTATAAAAAGCAAAATTGAAAAACAAATTTTCAAATGTGCGACGCCATCCGATAGCTATCGGATGAAGTTTAATAGTAATTCAACCGTCTGGCTAAAAAAAACATAAAAACTGCTTGATACTATAATTTGGTTTGATATGCAGAAAGGGACAACAAATGTGCAACAATTACCTAGTTGACTTTAACTGGCACTTCAAGTCTTGATTGATTTAAAACGAAGTTTGAATGCCCCGTTTAATTTTATATATCCTACATTTACCGCTAACGATTCAATCAAACGATTATACGATGAAGAAGATTTTTATGCTTGCCGCATTGGTTACGAATGCATGCTTTGCCCAACAGCAAAATGACTGGGAGAACCCGGCACTTGTTCAGCAAAACAAAGAAAAGTTACACGCTACTTCGATGGTTTTTACCAATACTGCTGATGTGAAAGCAGACGATTACAGCAAATCACCCTTTTACCAATCCTTGAATGGTACCTGGAAATTTATCTACACAGACCAGTTCGCCAACAGATCGGTGGATTTTTTTAAAACCAACCTTGATGATGCCAAATGGAATGAGATCGCTGTTCCTTCCAATTGGGAATTGAAGGGTTTTGGCATTCCGATTTATACCAATATCGTTTACCCGTTCCCGAAAAATCCTCCTTTTTTAGGCGACAACAATCCGGTGGGTACTTACCGCAAACAGTTTACGGTTCCTGCCACATGGGATGGTAAAGAGGTGCTGCTTCATTTTGGATCCATCACTGGTTGTGCGTTTATATATGTGAACGGTCAAAAAGTGGGCATGACAAAGAATTCTAAAACGCCTGCTGAATTTAATATCAGCCCCTACCTGGTAAAAGGCAATAATGTGTTGGCGGTGCAGGTGTTTCGCTGGCATGATGGCAGTTACCTGGAAGACCAGGATTTCTGGCGCATCAGCGGAATTGAAAGAGATGTGTTTTTATACGCTTTGCCAAAATTATCTGTTTGGGATTTTTTCCTGAAGGCAGATTTGGATGCTAAATATACTAATGGCTTATTTAGTGCATTGGTCGACCTGAGAAAGTTTGCAGGCAATACCACTCAATCGGGATCGGTGCTGGTAGAAGTACAGGATGTAAACGGCAAAACAGTTTATAGTAACCAACAAAAATTCAAGGTAACAGCAGATTCTATTCAAACAATCACCTTTAATGGCATCCTAAAAAATCCTTTGAAATGGAGCGCCGAAATGCCTAATCTGTATGATTGTATCATCAGTTGGAAAGATGCCGCTGGAAATGTACTGGGAGTAACTGGCTCTAAAATCGGGTTTCGCAAAGTGGAAATCAAAAATGCACAGTTGATGATCAATGGGGTGGCTACTTATGTGCATGGTGTAAACCGGCATGAGCATGATGAAATATTAGGGCATGTATCTACAAGAGCGTTGATGATAAAAGACATTCAACTGATGAAGGAAAACAATATCAATGCGGTTCGTACAAGTCATTATCCGAATGATCCGCTTTGGTATAAACTCTGCGATGAGTATGGCATGTACCTGGTAGATGAAGCCAATATTGAAACGCATGGTATGGGCGCTGAAGGGCAGGGCTCGTATGATACGGCAAAGCATGTTGCACATTCGCCTTTGTGGGCTCCGTCTTTTCTTAATCGTATTTATGCCTTGGTAGAGCGGGATAAAAACCATCCGTCTGTAATCATTTGGTCGCTGGGAAATGAGAATGGAAATGGTCCTGTTTTTAAAGATGCTTATACATGGATTAAGGCAAGAGATAACAGTCGCCCGGTGCAATTTGAATCAGCAGGTGAGGATGTAAACACGGATATTGTTTGCCCAATGTATCCTCAAATGGGTTATATGAAATCGTACGCAGCTTCGGATAAAAAGCGTCCGTTTATCATGTGTGAATATTCACATGCCATGGGTAATAGCAATGGTAATTTTCAGGAGTATTGGGATGTGATCATGAGCGATAAAAAAATGCAGGGTGGATTTATCTGGGACTGGGTTGACCAGGGTTTAAAAAACACTACTACAGATGGCAGAACCTGGTGGGCTTATGGCGGTGACCTGGGCGGCTATGCGTTGCAGAATGATGAAAATTTTTGTGCCAATGGTTTGGTGGCGGCTGACAGAAGCATTCATCCCGGTTTGAATGAAGTAAAAAAAGTGTACCAGAATATTTTATTTAAAGCAAGAGATGCTGCCAAAGGATCGATCACGGTGATGAACTTGTTTGATTTTACCAACCTGGATCAATACAATTTTAAATGGCAGTTAATGCGAAATGGTGAGATGGTGAAAGAAGATGTTTTTTCAGTAAACCTTGCGCCGCACCAGCAAAGGGATATTGAGCTAAACATTCCGCAAATTAAATCGCCGGAAGGAACAGAGTTTTATTTAAACCTCTATGCCTTTATAAAAACTGCTACACCGCTATTGAAGGCCGGACATGAAATAGCCAGGGAACAATTTAAAACAGCAGGCGATTATTTTGCCGTTTCCTCCGATAAAGAAAAGCAATTACAGGTTACCAAAACAGGGAATAACCTGAATTTTACTGCCGGCAAAATTAGCGGCAGCTTCAACCTTAACCAGGGACGCATCAGTAGCTATGAAATTGACAAAGCTGGCGGAATGATACAGCAATATCCTGAACCTTATTTCTGGCGTGCCCCAATCGACAATGATTTTGGTAACTTTATGCCGGATGCGCTCGGTATCTGGAGCAACGCACATAGCAATATTCAACGGAAGAAAATTACGGTAGGTGAACAAACCACGAATGGTTTATCCATCAAAGTTGATTATGAATTGTCGGGTATCAACGTTCCTTATTCAGTTGAATATTTTATACAAAATGATGGTGCCATAAAAGTAACTGCAGCAATTGATATGACCGGAAGAAACCTTCCCGAATTGCCCCGCTTTGGTATGCGGATGCAATTGCCGGCGGAGTACAGTAACCTGAGTTATTATGGTCGTGGTCCGTTTGAAAATTACACGGATAGAAACACCGCGTCTTTTGTTGGAATGTACAAGGATGACGTAGCCAACCAGGCAACCCGCAATTACATTCGTCCGCAGGAGAGTGGTTATAAAACTGATACCCGCTGGCTAACGCTTACTAACAACGAAGGCCGGGGTTTACAAATAGAAGGCCTTCAGCCAATCTGTTTCAGTGCCACCAACAACATGACAGAGGATCTTGATCCGGGTAGCACAAAGAAGCAACAGCACTGGATTGATGTTAAACCAAGAAAGGAAGTGTACCTGAATATAGATTTAAAGCAACGGGGTGTTGGCGGTGATAATAGCTGGGGTGCATTGCCACACAATCAATACCGTTTACTGGATAAAAAGTACACCTATAGTTATGTGATGAAGTTGATTGATAAATAATTTACCGGATTTACTTTTTATAGAAAGGCTTTCTTTTATTCTCTTAATTTGAGGGATGAAAGAAAGCCTTTTTATTTACATCAGGCTTTCAAACAGGATAGCAAGAAGCTGGTTGAATTTTCGTTGTTAGTTGAATTGTTTTGAAAGGAAACTGTAACTAAACAACCCAGTTGTATCTCTCTTAGAATGGTTGTAAGTATTGCCTTCAACGATCTTAATTTCCAGGCAGTAGATATTTTAAGAAAGAGCATGTTAATCCTTTCATAATCGAAGCCATGCAATGCATCATTTAGTAATAAGGTAAAGGTTGAAAATTCCAAAGATTTCTTTTTCTGAAAATCAATGTTGTATTTTTGAGTTTTCTCATGATAAAAAATATCTCCTCTTTTATAAAATTAAAACCTGCCCTTGCGGTTGGGTTTTTGTTTGCAACCTCCAGTCTTTTATTTGGTACATGGGTAGCTGCTATCCCCGGAATAAAGCAGCGGCTTGCATTTTCAGATGGCAGTCTTGGATTGTCCTTATTGCTTTCGCCACTGGGCGCTATTACTGGTATGCTGCTTTCGACCAGGGTGTTTAGTAAAATTCCGGTTGGTAAATGGATGGTGGTGGGCTATTTGCTGTTATGTTGTTTGATGACGCTCCAGATCAATTCGGTTAACAGGTGGATGTTTTGGATCTGCCTTTATTTTTTTGGTGTAGTTAGTTTTTTAAATGGAGTGTCTTCCAACGCCACTGTTAATTTGCTTGAAAAAAAATACAATCGTCTTTTGATGAGTACCTGTCATGGTATGTATAGCCTGGGTGGTGCGGTAAGCGCCGGACTTGCAGCCATTTTATTTTCGGTGCACATTCCTTCGGGCTGGCAAATTGTGTTGGTTGCTACGGTAATTTCCATGGTCATTTTTTTGAACCGGCATTTGCTGCTGGCCAACAGCGAAATCATCCATTCAAGATCGGGTATTAAATTGCCCTCACTCACTATTTTAGGCATCTCGTTTATTTGCATGGTTGTCTTTATGGCCGAAGGTTGCGTAGCCGATTGGAGTGCCATCTATTTAAAAGAATTGTTACATGCTCCGAAAGCATTGGTAAGTCTTGGTTATGCAGGTTTCTCCATTGCCATGACGATAGGGCGGCTCAATGGCGACCGACTGATTGGGAAGATTGGCAGTAAAACGATTGTAATTGCAGGTAGCTTGCTGGCCGCTATCGGTTTTTTAATAGTGGTGCTGGCATCGGTGATTCCTGTTGCCATTGCAGGTTATATATTGATCGGATTTGGTTGTTCCTGTATTGTGCCTGTGCTGTTTAGCGCATCTTCAAATATTCCAGGCGTAAGTACGGTGGAAGGTTTTGCAATGGTTACCACCGGCGGATTGATTGGCTTTTTAACCGGACCGTCTTTAATTGGTTTTATATCAGAAAAGGCCGACCTCTCAAAAGGGTTTATCTTATTAATTTTGCTATCCTTGATTGCAGCATTTGTAGCCTGGAAGAATGAGTTTTTAGTAAATAAAAAGATGGATGTGCAAGAGTTACCGTATGATGAGCAACTTTACTAGGGTTCTGTTAAGTCTAAAGTGATTTAAATTGATAACACGAATTGTAGGCACGATCCGATAGCCATCGGATTACACGAATTAAGAATTACCTGCTGTATCCATGCGAGTTTTATAATTCGTATAGTAAAATAAATAGTACGAAAATTTAAAGTTAACACAGCACTAGTTGAATACTGCTGTAAAAGAAATTGGCCGGAAACTACCTCTAATGGGTAACCTCCGGCCAATTATATTTAAAAGAAATATGATGGAGAAAATCCTATTTAAGTGATTTAATCAGGTCTTCGTTCAATTTTACATAGTCACCATTTTTTGCGGTAGTAGCCATTTCCATTGATTTGGTAGCAGTTGCAATGGCATCTTGTTTCTTTCCAAGTTTAGCCAGGCAATTCGCTTTTTGATGAAGCACCCAGTATGCAGTTGGATTTTGATCTGCGGCTTTGTTAAGCCATGTAAGCGCCTGGTTCAAATCTTTACCGGTTTCCATATAATACATCGCAGCATTGAAGTAAGGAAGGTTATCCTTGGTCATGATGTTGCTGATCTGCGCCATTATTTTAGTGTCAACATCCGTAGAGATTGGTAGTGCAACTGCTGTGTTTTCCCAGGCAAGGTTAAGATCGCAGGTGTTGGATTTTACGTTGGCAAAATCAATGGTAAATGTTTCAACTTTGTCCCTCAATGACATTGTTTTTGCACTCACTCTTACCACATCATTTTCTTCTTTGTAAGCAGCGGGCGAAGTCACATCGAGCTGTTTGGTGATGATCAATGTCCAATTGTCTTTATCGGGTATCGACAACAGACCATATTTTCCTGCAGGTACTTTTTTGCCACCAATGGTTACATCATCGCCAAAAGTAAGTACTGTGGCATTGTTGGCTCCTGTGCGCCAAACTTTACCAAAGGGAACCAAATCGCCCATGGCCTTCCGCCCTTTTAAGTTGGGTCTGCTGTACGACAACTCGATGGCTGACAAACCAAAATTTTGTTTCAATGTTTGCGTAGTACTTGGCTGTGGAGTTACCAATGTTTGTGCGTAAATAAAATTGCCGGCAACGATGGCAATGATCGTAAGTATCTTTTTCATAATATTTTTTTTGAACGGCTAAATTAGTGAGTATTCAGTTGAAAACGAAGAAACATCGTGTTTAAAGTTTTAATACGAACCACAGATGATGGTAGAAGGTTGAGTGGATGCAGTTTTGAATGTTAAATAATAATGTTTAAACACAGCCCCTGCCCTTGTTTATGGGATAGAAAGTTTCGATGGTAATTGCAAAATGAAGCGAGTGCGTCATTTTTATTTTAAGCGGCCATTTCCTATCCCGGCATTGACTTATTTTTGCACTTCGTTTTAAATTTTCAACCATAATAAATTTACTCTCAATGAAAATGACCATAAAAAAAAGCATTCTCTTAGTGGCCTTATTTTTTTACCTGCCAATTGCAGGCATGGCATGGGGAACGGAAGGACACCGCATTGTCGGACAAATTGCGGAAAGCCATCTTACAAAAAAAGCCAGGCGGGAAGTGTTTAAAATTTTGGGCACCGAGTCGATGGCGATGGTGAGCAACTGGGCCGATTTTGTAAAGTCTGATGCTACTTACAATTATATGTACAACTGGCATTTTATCAATTTTAAGGAAGGATTAACCGAAGATGCCATTGAGGCTTACCTGGCGAAGGATACCGCCACTGATGCCTACACGAAAATTAATTTTTTAACAGCCGGTTTAAAAGATAAATCAACAACACCTGACAACAAAGTGTTTTATCTGAAGGTGCTGATTCACCTGGTAGGCGATATTCACCAGCCAATGCATACTGGCCGGCCGGATGATTTGGGTGGAAATAAGGTAAAAGTATTCTGGTTCAATGAATCAAAAAATCTGCACCAGGTATGGGATGACCAGTTGATTCTTTTTCAGCAACTGAGCTACACGGAATATGCCACCGCCATCAATCATATTACCAAAGAAGATAAAAAAATACTGCAGCAACAACCGGTAAGCAAGTGGGTTTATCAATCTTACCAGTTGGCCGAAAGGATTTACACCGAAACCAAACCGGATCAAAAGCTGGATTATAAATACAATTTCAATTTTGTGGCCCCTTTGAATCAACAGTTGCTAAGAGGCGGAGTACATTTGGCTGGGTTGCTGAATGAAATATTTGGTTAAGCTGGTTTCGGATTTATTATCGGCAAATTTGTTAGCGTGGGTGCTGGCTCGGAAAAGTAAAGCTGTAGTACTTCATTAAAAGCTCAATTTAAATCAGTGATAGCTTGTAAGTGAATTTACCTGTCTCCTTATCAGATGGTTGCATCAGGCTGGAAGCATGTCTAACTGACTGTATCAGGTAGCATTGTTTTAAGAGCCTTGCAATTCTTAACCCAGGTAAACCGACTATTTGCATTGAATCCGTTTAGAAACTTTGCAAGGTGTTGTTGGAAATCTTTTATATTTTACAATGGGTATTACTGGAAGGAAAAAATTTTTGTTGATATTGATTTTGGGAATGATCACAGCGATCGGCCCATTTTCGATTGATATGTACCTGCCTGCTTTCACCAATATTGCTACAGATCTTCACACAACGGTAGCCCATGTATCCCTGTCTTTGTCGAGTTTTTTTATTGGGATATCGTTGGGGCAATTTATTTATGGCCCCTTGCTGGACCGCTTTGGCCGCAAACGTCCATTGATTGCCGGACTTTTCATTTATCTGTTTGCATCTGCATTGTGTGCTATGGCTGGCTCGGCAGATAGTTTGATTGCGTTGCGGTTTTTACAGGCGCTTGGAGGTTGCGCCGGTATGGTAGCATCACGGGCCATGGTGAGGGATTTATTTGCAGTGGAAGACAATGCTAAAATATTTTCGATGTTGATGCTGGTGGTAGGCGTTTCGCCCATTATAGCGCCTACATTGGGCGGGTATTTTACCGCAGCTTTTGGTTGGCATTCTATTTTTATAGCACTCACTGTTATGGCCGCTGTTATACTGGCTGCCGTTTATTTTGTGTTGCCCGAAAGCCGTCCGCCTGATCCTGGTTATTCTTTAAAACCAGGTGCAATTGTCACTCGTTTTGTTGGCGTGATAAAAGAGCCGCAGTTTTATACTTATGCTTTTACAGGAGCCATTGCTTCCGCCGGTTTATATGCCTATATCGCCGGCTCACCCTCGGTATTTATGGAGATCTTTAAAGTATCTGAAAAGCAATACGGGTGGATCTTTGCGCTGGTGGCTGCCGGTCTTATTGTTTCAAGTCAGTTGAATAGTTTAATGCTACGGAAATTCAAGAGTGAACAGATCATCCGGGTGGCTTTGTTAGGCCAAAGTATTACGGGCATCAGTCTTTTTATCGCTTCGCTCAATGGCTGGATTGGGCTTACAGGCACCATCGTACTTGCGCTTGTATTTCTAAGTTGCCAGGGTTTTACATTCCCCAATTCATCTGCACTTTCGATGGCACCGTTTAGTAAAAATGCAGGTAGCGCCTCCGCATTGATGGGGGCCATTCAAATGGGAATCGGTGCATTTACTTCGGCCCTGGTAAGTTATTTAAGCAATCAAACTACCTTGCCCATGACGGGCGTAATGGCCGGTTGCGCCATTACAAGTTTTAGTATTTTGATGATTGGCGGGAGAATTATCCGCTACAAAGCAACGCTGGAGAAAGTGGAAGAAGAAACGGTGGATATGATTGTAAATGTGTGAAAGGTGAATGGTGACCCGATACCTATCAGGTGGTGAATTGTGAATTGTGAAAGGTGAATTGTGAAACGTGAATTGTGAAAGGTGAATGGTGAAAGGTGAATTGTGAATTGTGGATTGTGAATTGTGAAAGGTGAATTTCGAAAGGTGAATTGTGAAAGGTGAATTGTGAAACGTGAATTGTGAAAGGTGAATGGTGAAAGGTGAATTGTGAAACGTGTGCCGATACGCATCGGGGCGTCGAATTTTCACCATTGACCATTCACAAATGCATCCCTGATCTCTCATTATTCATTTCTCATCGCTCATCGCTCATCGCTCATTATTCATTTCTCATCGCTCATCGCTCATTCCTCATCTCTCATTATTCATTATTCATTTCTCATCGCTCATTCCTCACAACCTCCTTATCTCATTGATCACAATTTTTTTATCAAAGCTTTGATCGGTCCTGCGTTCCTGTTGTATTTTTCTTACAATCGTCATGCCTTTAAAAACATTGCCAAATGCTGCAAAGCCCAGCGTGTCTCCCTGGTTGTTGTTGCCATAATCAAACTGCGATTGATCACCAATGCAAATAAAAAATTCGGTGTTGGCGCTACCCGCTGTTGTTCTGGCCAATGATACCGTGCCGCTGGTATGGGACAAACCTGTTTGTTTAGTAGATTCATGTTCGATGCCCGGTACTGCCGGATGTAGCTTGTCATTCGTTTGCCAGATGCCGCCCTGGATAAGACCGACATTGCCTTCGGTACTCATCCCTTCCAGCATTACTACCCGGTAAAATGAACTGTTTTTATAAAATCCGGAATCTACATAAGAGAGAAATGCGGCAACGGTTTTTGGTGCCTTGTCTGGAAAAAGTTCCATTTCAATATCGCCCAATGCAGTAACAATTAGTACGTGTGGATTTTTTGCGGTTGGCTCGTTACAACCCAGGGCAATAATGGAACAAAGAAAGATGCATAACTTTTTCATGGTTGCAAATTAGTTGATTGTAGCGGCAGGTGATAGGTGTTTGATGCGATTTTTTTTACGGCGAAGTTATTCGTGCCAGAATTAATTTGTATTAACAATTACAAATTTTGAAAACCGTTTTTTTTGTTAAAAAGGATAGGGAAGAGGACTGATTAAATTTCTTAATCAGTTATAAATTGCCAAAAATATTATTGGAAAATACCGTCAGCATATCAGCAGATAGAAAATTGGGAAGTGTAGGACGGGCTTAAATTGAAATGATCATTTTTTTTATCGGCCCGATAAAAAAATGATCATTTTGAGAGCGTATCTTCTAAACAGTGGTAAGTCTTACATTAATAGCGTTGGCACCTTTTGGTCCCATCTCTACTTCAAATGTTACTTTGCTGTTTTCTTTAATATTGTCTAAGAACGAATTCATGTGTACAAAAACACTTTCCTGCGATTCCAGGTCTTTGATAAATCCGTAGCCCTTTGCTTCATTGAAAAAAGTAACCGTTCCTTTCCTGATTAAATCAGCCGGATCGAATGGTTTTTGTTTTGGTACACCAATTTCGATGTCCTCTACATTTACTTTAATCTTCTTTTTTGGATCAGGTGGGGTAGAAGTAAAATTGCCATTTTCATCAACGTATGCAATCATGTCATCAAAGCTTTTGCCTTCTTTGGCATTCTCTTTACGTTCCTGTTTTTTTTCTTCCTTGTCTTTCTTGTTTTTCTGTTTTTTCTTTTCTCTTTCTTTTTTGCTCCACGTCTCTTGTGATTTAGCCATATTTTCTATTATTTGTTTTTTTTGTAGATTAAATTAAGAATGAATATCTAATTAACCGGTAAATAATCATCAATTATTGGTGATTAATTGGCTGAAGGTACGCAAATTCCCTTCCAGTTGGAAGATTGAAATTGAAAAGCTTTATAAAATAGCCACCAGCCTGCTTTTGCTAAATAGAGGCATGGAGCTTTTAATAAGTTTTTTACCTTAATTCGCTCCTAATTGAGATTTTCGGATTTCATAAATGCTACAGCGCAAAATGAGCCAACTTCGTACAAAATATAAAAATGTTCATTACACCCGAAAGTTTTAATCGCCTCGTAATGGAAAGGCGATCAGTATTTCCCAAACAGTTTGATCTCACCAAAAAAGTCCCCAACGAGGTAGTGCAACAAATTATCACCAACGCTACCTGGGCACCCAATCACGGACAGAGCGAACCTTGGTTTTTTAAAGTATTCACCGGTAAAGGGCTGCAAACTTTTGCAAAATTACAAAGTGATTTGTATAAAGCCGAAGCAGGGGAGGCCTTTAAAAATGATAAGTTTATAAAATTACAGCAGCAACCTTTGATGGCATCTCATATCATCTCAATTGGGATGAAAAGAACAACTACCAGGCAAATTCCGGAGATAGAAGATATCGAAGCCGTGGCCTGTGCCGTACAGAATATTTATTTATCGGTAGCCGCCTATGGCTTAGGTGGTTATTGGACCACCGGCGGCATCACCTATCTTGAAAAGGCAAAAGTTCATTTTGGGTTGGAAGGCCAGGATAAATTATTGGGCTTCTTTTATCTAGGTGCAGTTGCAATTCCATCGCCCTTAGGTAAACGAAAACCGATCGAAGAAAAAGTAGCCTGGGTTTTTGAGTAACAGGATGTATTTCCCAGAGCCAGGAGCTATTTTTTTTAGGTCAGTCGTCAGAAAAAAATAATCTATCCCGGCAAGCCGCCGTTGTGTCTTATTAATCAACGGCCGAAGTGCTAACCAGAAAAGAAGGTAGCCTTTTCTAATAGAACTTGCAAAGTGATTTGCTAATTCCGGTGATGCAGTAGGAGGCATTTATCCCAATGGTCCCCAAGTGGCAGTCATCAGCAATAACGCATAAATTTTATATTTGAAGCCCCGGAAACATGCATTTCACATTTCCGGATTGAATGCTTCTGTCGGTACCTTATCCCCGGCAGGATGCTTCTCAGGAGCGGCTGTTTGGTTTTCTCTCGAAATAAAAATTTAACTACATTTCAAGAATCCATTTTCATCGTATAATTATTGCAGGAATACTCAACAAAAGTGTAAAGTTATTTCAGGACGAGTCAAAGTTATTTCAGTACGAGTCAGGAAGATTAGTAACAGGGAAGACACTGGACCGGAGACCTGCGCCTGTGGGGGATTCCTATTTTATCTATTGGAAAAATGGAACTTGATATTTTAATTCTAAATAAAAACACTTTTGAAATACAAGTGTTAGATTATCTGGACTATGAAAATGTTATGTATTCATGTGCTTCAAATAGTTCTTCATTTTTAGATTCCCTTTTTTTTGTACCGAGTTTTTTTCAAAACGTATTAAAAATCCATCTTTAGCAATGGATTCCAAGTTTACTCATAATTATTTAATGCTATGCTTTGACAAGGCTGGTGGAAATAAGTATATTGAATTTTACAAGATATTGCTGGGTTATGAATAGTAATATCCTATCAAGTGCTGGGATGAGGCGTAGGTTTGTGAGTTGGGTTTCCAGTGCCGTGTCTTATCCCAATAGGCACTGGAATGGGGCTTGAGTTAGTACAATAGGTTTTCAGTGCCGGGCCATTGTTAAGGTGATGAGGTTGTATGCTGTATCTCCAACATTCGCAGGAGTGTTGAGAGGAATGAAAAGCTTCCAGGCGCAGGAATGAGGCGAAGGCAATGTGCGATGATTTCCTGTGCCGGGCAATTACTAAAGCTGCGTAATAAAACACAAATATAAAAAGAACTCAAGCCAGCAACATGTAAAAGTGTTGCTGATTTGTTTATACTTTTTTGGTAATCCAAAAAGGATCCTGGTAGCCATTAAAAATCCGGAGAACATGAATAGAGGGATGAATATCGTTGATGAAAAAAAAATAAGGTAAGGGAATTTTTTCACTTGTTTGCCTCTAACATTTTTGTATCGGTAGCCGCAAGCTGTGGGCATTGCAACAATATCCTGTAAAGCAGCATCCACCTCATCGGCAAACCTAAAGCCCAGGTTGGCGGCACGGCTATTGTAAAACTCCAGCCCGTCCTTTATTATCGTCTATTGTAGCCGGTGTAAGGTTAATGGAATAAATCATTCAGGCTGTTTAAAACTGTTTTTTACACTGTCCCAGGGTATGGTAAAGTTAGGGTTATCAGCAATGGCCTGCAGTTCTTTATCCAGGGCATCTTTTTGCCATTGGGGCAGTTCTGCATTTTGCAGTTCCATATCTTCCACGGCATCCACTTTAATAAGATCGTCAATTAAGGCGGCAGCGTATTCTTTTTTTATTTTGAGATGATATACTTCGGCCATGATGTAAGAGTTTAAGAGGCCAATGCTTTTTTAGCCTTTGTGTTTTGAATGATATTATCAATAAAGAAGTAAAGGTATTTTTTTGTATCCTCATCAAGGTATTCAATATCCTACATGCGTTTTAAATTCTTCTTATCAAAAGAAGCATTGATGCCTTCGCCCACAAGATAATCAAGAGACACTTCAAAGGTATGGGCAATTTTTTTAGCCAGTTCCACCGATTTCAAAGCCTCATTGCGTTCATACCGCCCAACAATTTCTCCGGACAATCCAATAGCTTTAGACTAGTCTGTTTGCGACTTGTTTTTTTGCTTGTGCAGGGAAGTTATCGTGTCTTCTAAGTTCATAAAAATTTACAAAAGATGGTTTAAAATGCCTTTGTCAAACAAATTTAGTGCAGTAAAGTGTAGAAAGAAAACTATTATTTACCAACAGATTAAAAATTATCATTTACATTTATCAACATTAGTTTACTGAAAATTATTCTTCCTCTTAGAAGAACGATCAAACCAATAGGCGCAGGAGTGGTTATACGACCGAAAATCACCCACCCAAATTGGTGCAGGAGTACATAGGTTAACGAAAAGCTAATAGGTGCTGGAATGATTTATTAAAGCTTCCCGTTGTTGGTGTAAGTTAGAAGTCCAATATGCCAGCCTGGTGCAGGAGTTTATTATAAAGAAATAATAGTCTTTCATCTATTTCACCGGTGAAACACTCTACGAATCAGGCGCAGGAATGAGGGGCGGGCAAGGTGCGGTAGGTTTCCTGTGCCGGGCAATTACTATTATTTTTGTTATAAAATTGGGTAATAAAAATAAAGAACTAAAAGCAAGCATTGGTTAAATGTATTTTTGTTTTCAGCACTAACAGGCTGGCTCAATTTATTTACAAGAAGAATGTATAAAACGATTCTTTTGAATAGCCTCCATCATTGTTCAGTCACTCAGCAGGTTGATTGCCTTTAAAAGCAAATTATTTTATAAGAGTCTTCAACCTTGAATTATTTTTTTAGTCAGGTGCCACTATTTTTCGTTCTGTTTAAGTAATATTATTACCTATGGCAACCTTATTTATTTTTATCTCGTTTAAACATCGGAATATAGTAACTTAATATCCTGAAAATCACACAGTAGTTTTCGGACGGTTAAAGGAATTTAATTTTTTGGATGAAAAAGACACTGCTTACGCTTTTGTTTATCGGTTTTTTATCTATCTCTTTTGCAAATCATACCAAGGGAGGATGGATGTATTATCGGTATGTCGGACCTGGCACAGCACCCAATACCGCCCGTTACATTATCACGCTAAAGCTGTATACCGAGTGCATACTCAATACCAACCAATACTGCCCGGAGATTAGTATTTCTATCTTTAATGCCAGTAATAATTTTTTGGTGGAATCGGTCAATGTAGTGAATGGTGGTATTACTGATATTCAGAATTGTACCCGGCAGGAATGCCATCCATGTATCAGCGATATCCCTAATATTTGTTATAAAATTGCCACTTACGAGTTTAGCAGAGACCTGCCGATCATACCTTCTGGATATGTGATATCTTACCAGCGTTGTTGCCGGATTGCCAATATCATCAATCTTCAGCCGGGTTCCAGTGCCATCGGAGATACCTGGACGGTGAACATACCCGGCTCCGGAGCGTTGGATCCGCTGGCATTTCAAAATTCGAGTGCCTTATTTTCTCAAAACGATACGGCTATTATTTGTAAGGATAATTTTTTTACGTTCAATTTCGGGGCAGAAGACCCCAATGGAGACTCGCTTTCGTATGCATTTACCGATGCCTTATATGCTTCCCGTGGCAATGGTACGCAATGCAATGGCGTATCGGATCCTCCTCCTTTTACATTTGTTAGTTACACTCAACCTTTCATCGGCAGTCAACCACTCGGGGCAGCCGTTTCAATCAATCCTCAAACAGGTATTGTAAGTGGCATAGCTCCGTCTGTAGAAGGTACCTATGTGGTAACCTGCACCGTAACAGAGTATAAGCGGGGAACCAATATCGTAAAATCGGTGGTCCATAAATCATTGCATATTACAGTGGCGGATTGCTCTACCACACAGGCAATACTGGATCCTGCGTATTTTAGTTGCACAAGTTTTACACGCTCATTTTCTAACAAAGCCCCTGGTGGAAATATTAAAACCTTTACCTGGGATTTTGGCGTAGCGGGTGTAACAACGGATACTTCCGATCTCACCAACCCAACCTTTACTTATCCGGATACAGGTACTTATGTGTTGACATTGTACATAAATAAAAATCTGCCCTGTTCCGATTCTGCTATTTCAATTGTAAAAGTGTACCCGGTGTTTGCACCTGAGCTTGCGGTACAGGGGCAGTGTATCAATAATCCCGTTCAGTTTTTTGATAAATCAACCACTACTTTTGGGGTCGTAAATAAATGGGAGTGGAATTTTGGAGATGTTAATGCTATCTCCAACATGTCTGCATTGCAAAATCCCGTACATATTTACACAGCCAAGGCAAATTATGTGGTCACGTTTAAGGTAGCCAACGATCAAGGCTGTGTTGAAACAATAAGCAGGTCAGTTTTAATTACAGACAGGCCTGCATTGGATTTAACCAACGATACCCTGATTTGTACAATTGATACCCTGCAGTTAAATACCCTGGGAGTTGGCTCCGTTTTGTGGCGTCCAAATTACAATATCAATAATCTTACTTCTTTTACGCCACTGGTTAGTCCGGATGTACCCACCCGATATTTTGCAACACTTACCGATCCCTTTGGCTGCGTTGGTACCGATTCCGTTTTTGTAGATGTAAAAAGTTTCGTAACAATTAAAGGAGGAAATGACACCACAATTTGCCAGACAGATCCCATTACTTTAATGTTGTCCAGTGATGCGTTGAATTACAGATGGACAGAACTTCCCGCAGGCCCAAGTTTGAATGATGCTAACTTAAAAAACCCCATCGCCAAACCTTCAACCACCACCCGGTATAGGGTAACTGCCAGCATTGGAAAATGCAATGCGCAGGATGAGGTACTTGTAAAAGTAGTACCTTATCCGAAAGCAAGTGCAGGGGCTGATACTTCTATTTGCTTTGGTACTTCGGCTCAGTTGCATGCTTCCGGTGGAAGTTTTTATACGTGGAGTCCGGCAACTTATTTGAATAACCGCTCTATTCCAAACCCGGTATCAATTAATCCGTCTGGAAGTATTGGTTACACAGTTACGGTTATTGATACGCTTGGATGTCCCAAAAGCACGCAGGCTACCATGCAGGTGTTGGTATCAAAAGTAAATGCCTGGGCAGGGTCGGGTGATACATCCGTAGTGCTGGATCAGCCGTTGCAATTATTGGCAACTGGCGGCACCAGTTATCTTTGGACGCCTGCCCGGTGGCTTGATAAGACGAATATTGCCAATCCTGAGGCACTGCCCCAAAACGACATCGTATATGAAGTAAAAGTGAGCAATGCTGCTGGTTGTTTTGATTTTGCCAGTGTTAAAGTAAAAGTGTATCGGGTTCAGCCTGGCTTTTATGTGCCGACCGCATTTTCACCCAACGGTGATGGCCGCAACGATTTTTTCAGACCGGTTGCTTTGGGGTTAAGATCATTGGATGTATTCAGGGTTTACAATCGCCTCGGACAAGTACTTTACAGTGATACCAATATAGAATCTGCCGGATGGGATGGAACCTATAAAGGCAATAGCCAGGATCCTGCAACTTTTGTATGGTATGCAGAAGGAACAGACTATCGCAATCAAAAAATCAAGAAGAGGGGATTTGTGGTGTTGGTTAGGTAAATGACTGATTGATTAAGTTGGCTTTAATTATTTCAACATACAAATACGTTCGGCTCTACCCAATTATGAATGGTGAATCATTTGTCTTTCATTCATCGGGATCATTCATCTATCATTCCACCTACAAAATACCACCGTTTACCGCCATTTAGGGATCATCTGCCTAATGCAACTTTCATACGTTGCCAACCCCGTTTACATTTGTGTTATAAAATTAATCATCATTATAAAAAATAGCACAATGGAAAAGAATAGAAATTTTAAAGACAGGGAAGGCGGCAGGGTAATCGGCGGTTTGATATTAGTAGGCGTGGGCGCAGCTTTGTTGTTACGTAACACCGGTTTTTCTTTGCCGGGCTGGTTATTTAGCTGGCCAATCATATTGATACTCGTTGGTATTTACACAGGATTTAAACACAATTTCAGAAATAACTCATGGATCATTTTAATAGGCATTGGAGTTTTCTTTCTCGTAACCAAATTTATGCCCTGGCTAGGTCTTCAGCCATTGTTTTGGCCGCTCATAATTATTGGAGCAGGAATCCTTTTCATCGTTCGCCCCGGAAGAAGAGAATGGCCCGGTATGAAAAATGGTGCTGCCAACGATCAATGGAATTTAACCGCTTCTACCTTTTCAAACGGCGAAACTTCCCAGCCTGCTGCGGTTGATGGCAGCGATTACCTGGTAGTCAGTTCTGTATTTAGCGGGGTTAAAAAAAATATAGTATCTAAAAATTTTCAGGGTGGGCGTATCTCATCGGTTTTTGGAGGGGCAGAAATAGACCTGAGCCAGGCAGAAATAAATGGTCCCGTCACCATCAAATTTGAAGTGGTTTTTGGCGGAGCAACATTGGTAGTGCCTTCGCATTGGTCTGTTCAAAACGAAATTGACGGCATATTCCACGGCGTTGACGATAAAAGACGATTTAACCCAACCGCTAGCATCAATACCGAAAAGGTGCTTATTCTGAGAGGGTCTGCCGTATTCGGCGGAATAGAGATCAGGAGCTATTAAATGAGTGATGAGTGATGAATGATGAATAATGAATAATGAATAATGAATAGTGAATA
>Ga0209181_10002226_pt1 | contig 32101 bp, 30 predicted proteins | sample MAT05_FD_187208 | JGI IMG/M metagenome (GOLD analysis project Ga0209181, IMG submission 187208) | Freshwater microbial communities from Lake Fryxell liftoff mats and glacier meltwater in Antarctica - MAT-05 (SPAdes) (version 2) | ecosystem: Environmental > Aquatic > Freshwater > Ice > Liftoff... | reverse complement strand
TGGAACAAGGTTCAGGCACTCGGCTGGTAGCAAATCCATATATGATCAAACTTCGCTTGCCTCTATCATAGTTCATTTTTTACATCACACTGCGGTCACACCCCCTAATTTAGCCTGCTCAGGAGCTTCATTGATTCGTGCATCAGCCAAAGCCATTGCATCATCAAATCATCCGCTTTCAACTAACTCCTCAATTTCTGTCGGACGTTCATTATTCTTCATAATCTTTGAAGTTTAAATTCACGAACCACGCCCACTATAAGGCTTAAGGCACCGGCAGGTTCGCAAATACCTTCTCGATGATCTTCTCGCTGGTCATGTCTTCCGCCTCCGCCTCGTAGGTCACCGCCACGCGGTGACGCAATACATTCAGGCCGATGCTCTTCACATCCTGTGGGGTCACATAACCGCGCCCCTCGAGATACGCCTTGGCGCGCGCAGCAAGAGTCAGCGCAATCGTAGCGCGCGGGCTTGCTCCATAGCGGATCATCCCGGCCATCTGTAGCTTGTAAGCCGACGGTTCACGCGTGGCGAAAACCACGTCCACGATGTAATCTTTCACCCGGTCGTCTATATAGATACTGTTCACCAACTCGCGCGCCTTGATGATTTCCTTCGGATCAATCACCGCTTGCACATCGAGCTTTGGCATGCTGGTGCCCATCATGTCTAAAATCTGACGTTCCTCTGCCCGGCTCGGATAGTCGATCTTGAGCTTGAGCATGAAACGATCGAGTTGCGCTTCAGGTAGCTGGTAAGTTCCTTCCTGTTCCAGCGGGTTCTGCGTCGCCAACACCAGAAACGGATCAGGCAGCTTATAGGTCTGGTCTCCTAAGGTTACTTGACGCTCCTGCATCGCTTCAAGCAAAGCACTCTGCACCTTCGCTGGGGCGCGGTTGATTTCATCCGCGAGCACTAGATTGGAGAAAATCGGCCCGTGCTTCGTCGTGAAGACGCCTTCCCTGGGATTATAGATCAATGTTCCGACGAGATCGGCAGGCAGCAAATCGGGGGTAAACTGGATGCGTTTGAAGCCAGTATGAATCGCAGAAGCCAGCGTCTTCACGGTGAGAGTCTTCGCGAGACCCGGCACGCCTTCCAGTAAGACATGGCCATTTGTGAGAAGACCGATCAACAGCCCATCCACTAGATCCTTTTGCCCCACCACCACGCGAGCGACCTCCTTCTGCAGCGTGGCTATCCATCCATAATGTTCCTGAACCTTGTTGGTAATTTCCTGTGTCGTTATCATGTCAAAATCTCAAAGTGGCGGAGATGCAAGGGCGGTAGAGCAAAATTGTCCATCGAAAATCTTGTCCAGACCAAATACGGGGTGTGATTGGAATTGGTGAGATGTCGTGTTCCTCATTAACAAGCTATGCCTTGGTAATGACAGTGGGAATGAATGGAGTGGAACGACATAGCCGACCGTAGGGAGCCCGAAGGGACAGCGCGGCGGAGCTGATCAACGCTCCGCTTCGTATGGATGGGGTGTCGGCGGGTGGGTTGCGTGTGAGTCACCGATCTGAACCGTCGCTCCCAACCCTCGAAAAGCAGGAGCTTTTCCCGCAAGTGCGTAACCAAGCGGGAGCTTGTTAACGAGGATGCTCTTACGGATTTGACCCTTTCTTTTTCTCACCACTTCCAATTACACCCGTTACTCGAGGTGTGCGTAGAATGCTGCTTGTGCTTCGTATGGGTTCCTAAAGAGTGGGCAGATGGATGCCTTTTTTACGAAACTTGGACGCACGGTGCTGGCGCGTTGGAAGCAGGTGAATTTCTCGCTGGCGGCGTTTCCGGACATTGCGCAGAGAGCTCTCGAAGAGCACCCGCCTTCTGAGAACGTGGATTTGGCAGCACTCATTCGCGAGTTTTTGATGGAGGATGAGCAGCCGCTTCAAACATCCTCGGGGTTTGGTCAGCCTGAGCTGGTGGCATACGACCACCCGCGTTTTTATATCCAGATATTGTTCTGGCTGGATGGAACAACCGATATTCATCAGCACGAATTTTCAGGGGCGTTTCATGTTCTTTGGGGATCGAGCATTCATTCGCATTTTGAGTTTGAGAACGTGCAGCCGGTTACCGCGCATTTCCGGCTGGGTGATTTGCGCCTGAAAGATACGCAATTGCTGGAAACAGGCTCCACGGTGCCGATCGTCTCGGGCCGGAGCTGTATTCACTCGCTGTTTCATCTGGATTCCCCGTCGGTCACGGTCGTCGTGCGCACCCATTCGGATCCGGGAACCGGTCCGCAATTCAATTACCTTCCGCCGCATGTGGCTTTGGATCCTTTTTATCATGACGCGCTGACCATGCGCCGGAAACAGCTCCTGGATGTGCTGGAGCAGACCGGCGACCCAGAATATTCGGAACTCGTGATGGAGATGATCGGGGAGCTGGATTTCGAGCGGGCATTTTTCATTTTGCAAAACTGCATGGGACATCTCCGGAATCTCGATATGTGGGAGGATGTATGGAATATCTTCGCAAAAAAGCATGGAGCCATGGCCGCTAGGGTTGAGCCCGTGCTGGGCGAGATTATCCGGCGGGATGGGATTGCCGCCATGCGCGGGAATATCGACGAGATCGAGCACCGCTTTTTTCTGGCACTGCTGCTCAATGTATCCGGGCGGGATGCTGTTTTGGAGATGGTGAGGCAACGATATCCTGGCGATTCATTGGAGACGGTTTTGCGCTGGGCGGAGGAATTGAGTGGGATGTCAGTCCAGGGGACGTGGATTTTGGACGCACAGTTCCCTGCTGGAACGGAGGTGGATGAGGAACAGGAGTGTGAGCTTTTTCTTTCCGCGCTCTGTTATTTTATAAAAGGCGGGAAAATCCCGACCGCGTTGAAAAAGTCGGCAGCGATCCTTCCGGTTTTGAGGAAGGCGTTTGAATGCTCAAGCTGGCGCACACTACTGCGAGCTAGGTGAGGGGACGCGCGGATGGGCATGAGTAAAACCGATCTCTGCAGAGCAGCGACTCCCTCCTCGGCACCTAGCAGCTTAAACTCGGCCACTGACCAGCCACTGAGAAGAAGTAAGATCAAGAGCAAGACAAAGAGTAAGGTTTTGCCCCTGCGAAATGCGTTGCTGAGTATTTCAACAGTCTCGTTCTTTCAACGCGACTTTACACGATCACGTAGCGCCGGAGCGCACACCCCCTGCTAAAAGAAGAGGCAACAATATGTCTCCTTCATCTGAAGTAAAAAACAGCTTGGAACGCTTTTTGGAAATCCTCTCCGAATTCCAGCATGATCTCGTGACGCTTGCGATTCCACGTAACTCCACCCGCCTCACGTTATCTCAATATTTACTACTGGGAGGATTATGGGACGTCAAAAAGCCGGTTTCCATAGCCGTGGTTGCCTCCCTTATGGAAACCACCATCCCTCTGGTGAAAATCCTACTTGATCGCCTTGTGGCCATGGGCTGCGTGAATCGAAGAGGGTCCAATCTATATTACATCACACGAGCAGGGTTGAGGGAGTATGAGGTGATCCACAGACAACAGACTGCCCAGGCCGACGCAATACTGACGAGATTGACAGACGAAGAGCGAACGATGGGAACCGCAATTTGTGAAAAAGTTCTGGATCAAAGGATGCAGGAAAAGTTGCCTTCGGATTTCCAGATCAAGAAGGCCGCTTGATTTTCCTGATTTCGCCTCTTGCATCGAGACGGGCGGACGATTGAAAGTTCTCCATCTATGATTTCTTGGTTATGGAACGGCACCGCTTTCGTCAGGCGAAAACATATCCCGGTCTCCGACCGCGGGTTTCGCTATGGGATGTCTGTGTTTGAAACCATCAAAGTATGGGAAGGGAAGCCTCAGTTTCTCGACCGGCATCTCAGTCGTTTGCGGTCCGCGTGTGCGGAACGGGATATCCCTTGGGATGAACCTGCACTCGAGAAAGTAGAGAAGCTGCTTTCAAAAATGACATTCAAGGGGGTCGCCCGGCTTTATGCCACTGCAGGTGACGGAGGTCCGGCAGCCAAGGTAACGGATTCCCGGCTGCTGGTCATTTGTGAGGAACGCGAGGCAGAAACGGAGACCAGTTATCAGGTCAACATTCACGACGAAGACTACAGGCCACTCTTTCTTGGACTCAAGACGGCCAATTACTGGTTCAACGCCGACGCCCTCGCCCAAGCCCGCGCTCGTAAAGCCGACGAAGCCCTCCTTTTTAATGATCTCGGCGAGCTTGTCTCTGCGTGCATGGCGAATGTGTTCCTTGTTCGGGACGACCAGGTCTATACCCCATCCCGAGCCAGCGGCTGCCGCGGGGGAGTGATCCGCGACTGGGTCATTCGACGACGCAACACCATCGAAAAGCGTCTCCGACGGGAGGACGTGCTGAAAGCTGACGAAATCTTCATTACCAACTCATGGTTGGGCGTCATGCCAGTAAGCACCGTTGAAGGGCGTCCTGTCGGTCCTTCCATGATCGGCCGTAAACTCGCCGGCGCGCTTGAAGTGCGAATGCAGGAGTAAGCGGGTGTGATCTGGGCAAACACTGGTTTTTCTTATAACTTCACACTTAAAACTCGGTCACTGAGAAGGATTAAGAACAGGATCAAGACAAAGAGTAAGATTTTACCCCAACGAAATGCGTCACTGAGGTTTTCTAGCGGTCTCCTACGGCTTTAATGATCTGCGCGCCTGCTTTGGAAAGAGATTTGAGGATAGAAGAGGGGGCTGCGGTGTCCGTGATGACACCAGCGAAGTCCTTGAGTTGACCAAAACGCCAGAGGGCTGTTTGCCCGAGTTTGGTGTGGTCGCAGACGACATAGGTGTGCCGGGCTGCTGCGGCCATTTTTCCAAGCATCCGGGCGACTTCGGCGGACTCGCTGTAAACGCAGCCAGTGTCATCGATACCGTCGGTTCCAATAAACGCGAGATCGGCGCGGATGGATTCGAGATTGGTTTCTGTGAGCGCGCCTGCGAGGTCGGGTGATCCGGCGCGGAGGCATCCTCCAAGAAGGGTGATTTCTATGTCCTGTTCGTATTGGAGCAGGCTGGCGATGGGGAGCGAGGTGGTGATGATCCGCACGCCTTTGCGTCCGCGCAGATGCTGGGCGACAGCGAGGGGAGTGGTGCCAGAATCGAGGAGAACTGACTGACCGTCCTTCACCATGGCAGCGGCAGCGCGACCGATGGCTTGTTTTGCTGCCTCATTTTCCCGGGCGCGTTGCAGGAACTCGAACTCAAAACTGATGCGCAATGCCATCATGGCTCCGCCGTGGGTGCGCACGACCTTTCCGCTGTCAGCCAGGGTCTGAAATTCGCGGCGTACCGTCATGCCGCTGACCTTCAGCTTTGCGGAAATTTCCTCCACCGAGCATTCGCCACGGGTTGCCAGCAACTCGCAGATGTAGTTTTGGCGTTCGGTGCGGCTCATGGGATTTCGGATATTGGATTGCGGATTAGGCGGCAGGTGATGTGTAGGATTGAGTTTTGGGTGCGAAGACTGCCAATCCGCAGTTCGCATCCCGAATCAGAAACGTGCTTTTTCTGCTAGCTAGAAACTGGGGGTGCGCACATGTCTCACGCATCCCCAATTCATAATTCTTAAATCCTAATTCTTAAATTAGTAGCCCAGCTCTTTCGCTGTCTCGCCGATGGCTTCATCAATGATGTTCAGGCCTTTGATTAGCGTGGCTTCGTCCATAACGATCGGGGGGCTCATGCGCAGGATGTGTCCGGCTGGAATCCATGCGAGACCCTTTTGGAAGGCCTTTTGGTAAACGAGTTCGCCTGCCTTGTTAAAAGGTTCACGGGTGTTGCGATCCTTCACGAGTTCAATACCCATCAAGCAGCCTTTCGCGCGCACGTCGCCGATAATCTTGTGTTCGGCTTTCATCTGCTCCATGCGCTTGAGCGCAATGTTGCCGAGGTGTGTGGCGTGATCGAGGAGGTTTTCCTCTTCGATGACCAAGGTCGAGGCGAGTGCTGCGGCACATGCCATTGGGTTTCCACCGTAGCTGCTGGAAGCCGAGATTTTCTCAAAGCTCTCCTGATACGGTTCGCGAACGGCGACTGCGGTGACCGGGAAGCCGTTGCCGAAGCCTTTGCCGATGGAGACGACATCAGGAACGACGTCCCAATGCTCCACGCACAGCCATTTTCCAGTGCGGCCCCAACTCGTGAGAACTTCGTCTGCCATTAATAGAAGGTTCTTCTCGTTGCAATACTTGCGGAGCTTGGGGAAGAAGTCGTCAGGAGGAATGATCGAACCAGCCCAGCCCTGAATCGGCTCCAGAACGAATCCAGCCACATCGCCGACAGTCGCGCTGTTAATATACTCATCGTAGAAGGCGATGTATTGATCGGTATCAATCGTGCCATCCGGCTTCTTCCACATCGGACGATAGGAATCAGGACGCGGCACCATGTGCGAACCTGGGGCGCGGACGCGGCCATACGCCTGCGAACGGATCTGTGCAAGAGAGACGGCACCGTAGGTCTTGCCGTGAAAATCGTTGAAGCAGGAGATGAGTTCGCCTTTTCCGGTTGCGGCGCGAAGCACTCGGATACCGGCTTCGACGGCTGCGGTGCCGGCATCATAAAGCTGGAAAGCCTTCAAGTCGCCGGGAAGCACCGAGGCGAGCTTTTCCACCAACTCCGTTTTAATACGGCTGGTGAAGTCGTGCGCATTCATGAGCTGATGCGCGTATTTGGCGATCTGCTCGCTGATCTTTGGGTGACAGTGCCCTAGTGTGGTCACATAGATGCCGGAGGAAAAATCAATGTAGCGGTTGCCGTCGGCATCCTCCATGACGCAGCCTTCCGCCGATTCAAATGCGACGGGGAACAGCTTCACCTGGCCGCTCAATCCCTTGAAGTGCTTCGTGCAACGCTTGTGGAGTTCGTTGGACTTGGGGCCGGGAGCCGGAACTTTCATCTCCGGAACACCGGCGACATTGGACTTAGCCCAGTCGAGACTGGAAAACTTGTCGGCTTTTACGGTGGGTTTGGCGGGGGCTTCAGCGAGGGTGTTGTTCATTTGTGTTTAAAGTGAACACTCTATGTTTGGCGGTCAATCTACAATTTTAAAAAGTGGGCCTGGAGGCACTGAACGAGAGAAGAAAGCGTTTTTCATAGGAGGGTACGGACCACTCGGCTTGGGCAGGCAAAGGAACTGAAAGTACGTTTTCGCCCTTTAATGAGATTAAATACAACCCGACTTCGCTGACGGTGGGTTCGACAGAAGGTATCACCAGTGCTTCTGGACTCATCACCGCCGCGACAGTTCCTCCGGATGGAGGGATGACCACCGCTTTCATTTTCTCTACAGGCTTTGTGAAGGTGTAAGTGGCAGCAGTGGTACGATCATGCACCCGTAGATGAAGGCTGATTTCTTTATGATCATACGCCTGCGCAAACTGCTGGATTCACATTTCATGAGTCTCGATTTCGTAGTTGTTTGTTCCGAGGCTTGACGAAAGCGGGGCGCGCTATTAGTTTGCGCGCCTTAATTCCGGTCCAAAAGACGTTTAGTGGGTTTTACAGCCCACTTTTTTTGTCCCCGGAAGCCAACCTCTTTATAAAAATATTGCCATGAACGCTGAACTTATCGCCATGTTTGAGTATCTCGAAAAAGAGAAGGGGATTAAACGTGATGTTTTGATCGACGCAGTGCAAAGCGCGCTGGTGAGCGCCGCAAAGAAATCGGTGGAAGCTGCCCGTGAATTAACGGTGAGCATTGATCCCAAGACAGGGGATATTACAGGAGTAGCGAAGCTTTTTGTCGTGGATCGCATCGAGAACAAGCACGAACAAATCCTTCTCTCCAAGGCGAAAGTGATTAATCCAGCAGCCAAGATTGGGGACGAAATCGACGTGGAGGTTCCCACTAAAGAACTCGGACGAATCGCCGCACAGACTGCGCGTCAGGCGATCATGCAACGCATTCGACAGGCGGAAAAACAGATGATTTATGATGAGTTCCGGGATCGTGCCGGCGACATCGTGAGCGGAACGGTGCGCCGTTTTGAGCGTCAAGATGTGTTGATTGATCTTGGCAAATTCGAAGCCATCATGCCCAACCGCGAGCGCGTTCAGACCGAAGATTATGCGATTGGTGATCGTATCCGCGCTTACGTTCTAGCGGTCGATAATGGCCAGCGTGGACCGGAGATTATTCTTTCCCGTAGTCACCCAAACTTTGTGCGCCGTCTGTTTGAAACCGAAGTGGCGGAAATTGCCGATCATACAGTGGAGATCAAAGCGATTGCCCGCGAAGCTGGTTTCCGCACGAAGGTTGCGGTATTTTCGGCAAACGACAAGGTGGACCCAGTCGGTGCCTGTGTCGGAATGAAAGGTGCGCGCGTTAAAAATATTGTTCGCGAATTGAATAACGAAAAAGTGGACATCATTCGCTGGTCGGCCGACATCAAGGAACTTGTGATGGAGGCGCTGAAGCCTGCAAAGATCAAACAAATCAATCCTGATCCTGTGAAAAAGACTGTCGAAGTGCGTGTGGATGAAGATCAGCTTTCACTCGCGATCGGAAAGCGCGGACAAAACGCCCGTCTGACCGCCCGCCTGACTGGGTGGGAAATCAATATCGAGCGCGATAACACTGCTGAGGAAACCTTTAAATCCCATCTTGTTGGCGCGGCCAAAGTGCTTGCTGACTCGCTTGGAGTGGAGGTTGATGTGGCACAGAAGCTCGTGGACGGCGGCTTGAACTCGCTTGACGCGTTTACCGATCTTTCCGCACAAGACATTGTGGATGCCTCCGGTCTGGAGCTGGCGCAAGCCGAGGAAATCGTCACCAAGGCAAAGAACGCGACTGTGGCTTCTCGCTAATCGAGGCCATGAAGACACACCCAATATTCCAAATTTCATGGCAACCAAGAGCACACGCACAAGCACCACCGAGAAGGCCGTTAAGTCGGTCTTCAAACCAATTACTGGCAAAAAACCTGTAGCACCTGAGGCGGATGCGAAAGCAGCCAAGGCAAAGGCTGCAGCGGCAGATAAGACGGGAGATAAAAAGCGTGGGGTCAAGGCCAAGGAGCCTGCGGAGAAGCAAGAGGTGGTTTCACTGATTGATGATAAGCCGAAGGTGGTTCGGAAGAAGACGGCGGCGCAGACTTCGGGCAGATTATTACCCAGCATTTCAAAGATCAAAGGCCCCGAGACGCCTGTTGTTGAGGAAGTGGCTCCAGTCGTGGTTGAGGTAGCGCCAGTGGTCGAGGGGCCCACACTGGAAATCTCGGAGACAGGCGAAAAGATCATTCATATCAAGCCGCCGATCGTTGTGAAGGATCTCGCGTTTCAGATGGGGCTGAAGTCGTTTGTATTAATCAAGGAACTGATGAATCTGGGGATTTTTGCGAATCAAAACCAGACCATCGAGGTGGATATTGCGTCGAAGCTTTGCGAAAGCCATGGGTTTAAATTTGAGCGCGACAAGCGCGAAAAGGGAGCAGGCGTTCATAAGGAGGAAAAGAAAGTCGAAGCGCCCAAGGCTCCGAAACCTACAGATATCGCGGTCAATGAACCCGATGTGCTTCAGTCTCGTGCGCCGATTGTCACTTTCATGGGTCACGTAGATCACGGTAAGACGACTTTGATGGACACTATTCGCAAGAGTCGCGTTGCTGCTGGTGAAGCGGGCGGAATCACCCAGCACATCGGTGCTTATCTGGTGAAATACAAGGGCAAGGACGGCAAGGATCATCCGATTACCTTTTTGGACACACCAGGTCACGCCGCCTTCACTGCGATGCGTGCTCGTGGTGCGAGTGTCACCGATGTCGTTATTTTAGTAGTGGATAGCTCGGATGGAATCATGCCGCAGACGATCGAAGCGTTAAATCACGCGAAAGCAGCCAAGGTGAAAATCATCGTGGCGATCACGAAGATCGATCTCGTGGGCGCAAACGTGGATAAGGTCAAAGGTCAGTTACAGGAAAAAGGACTCGCTCCGGAAGATTGGGGCGGCGAGACGATTGTCTGTCCGGTTTCGGCAATCAAAGGCACTGGAATGGACGCGCTCATGGAAAGCATTTTGCTCGAGGCTGAAATGCTCGAACTGCGAGCCAGTCAGAAAGTTCCGGCTTGTGCATCGGTGATCGAGGCTCAGATCGAGCAGGGACGCGGTCCGACTGCGACAGTGATCATCAAGGCTGGCACGCTCAAAATAGGCGATCCATTTATCTGCGGAGATTATTCCGGCAAGGTGAAGGGACTGATTGATGACTTTGGAAAACCGATGAAAGAAGCTGGTCCGTCCACTCCTGCTAAGGTGATCGGATTTTCTGGTATGCCGAATGCCGGAGACGAGTTGCTTGTGATGGACAATGAGCGTATGGCGCAGAGTTTGAGCGAAGACCGTCTCGAGGAGAAGCGCCTTGGGAAGCTGATTCAGCCAGGTCGCGCGACTCTTGAGAATCTTTTTGCCACCATCGCGAAAGGCGAGAAGCCTGCGCTCAATATTATTCTCAAAGGTGACGTGCAAGGCACCCTTGAGGCGATCTGTCTTTCGATCAATCAGATCCCGAGAAACAAGGTGGATCAGAAAATCGTCCATTCCGCAGTGGGACCGATCAATGAAAACGACGTCCTGCTTGCTGCTGCAAGTAACGCCGTGATCATCGGCTTCTGCACCAAGACGGAAAACAACGCCGCAAATGCCGCGAAGCGCGAGGGCATTCAGATCAAGCTCTTCTCGATCATCTATGAATTGATTGATCAGGTGAAGGAGTCCATGGCGGGAATGCTTGAGCCGGAGTCACGCGAACAGGTGATCGGTCACGCGCAGGTAAAACAGGTATTCGACCTTACTAAGGGTGTGGTTGCAGGATGCTCAGTCAGCGATGGCCGTATCTCGCGCACCGGACGCGCTCGCGTGCTGCGTAATCGCCAGCCGATCTACGACGGCGGCATTTCCACACTCCGCCGTTTCCAGGACGACGTGAAGGAAGTCCGCAGTGGTGTGGAATGCGGTATCAAGCTTGGTGACTACGATGAGTATGAAGTCGGGGATATCATCGAGTGCTACATTTTGGAGAAAGTACCACAAACGCTGTAAGTCAGTAAAGAAACCGAAGCCAGCGGGCAGGAAAACCAAGTCGTCGTCTGTCGGCAGAAACCATCATCTTTTGTGAAAAATCGTCTCGATCGGGTTAACGAACTCATGAAACGCGAACTGAGTGAATTCATTCGCCGTGAGATTACTTTTACCGCCAGCCTGGTAACTGTCCGCGAGGTGGACATCACCCCGGACTTAAAACAGGCGCATGTCTATATCGGCGTGATGGGCAGTCCTGAGGATCAAAAGCAGGCCATGAGTGAGCTGCATGATCATCGCGCGCGTCTCCAGCGTGAAATCGGAAAGCGTGTGGTGATGAAGTTCACGCCGCATCTTCACTTTAAACTGGATACGGCGGGCGAGCGCGGAGATCGCGTGTTAAATCTGCTGGCGGAGCTGAACTTACCGGAAGATCCACCGATTGAGGAGAAGAAATGAACACGGAAAACTGCACCTTCGAGCAGATCGCAGAAGTCATTCACAACAACCAACGCTTTGTCGTGATGTCGCACGTGCGTCCGGATGGCGATGCGCTTGGTTGCACACTGGCGTTTGGGCTTTGTCTTCAGCAGATGGGCAAGGACGTTGCGTTCTGGAATGAAGAGGGGTGCATTGAGAAATTCCTGTGGCTGCCAGGGTCTGATAATCTGCGTAAACCACCGACCGAACCCGAGACTTTCGATGTCGCGATTGTTTTGGACACGGCAGTAAAAGATCGGGTTGGGGCCTGTCTTCCAGCGGTGAAACAGGCGGGCGTATGGATCAACATGGATCATCACGTCTCTAATCCGCGCTTTGGAGATTTAAATTACATCGATCCGACATCCCCTGCGACCGGGCAGATTATTTACGAATTTTTCAAAAAGTGCGAACTGCCGTTCAACTATGCGATGGCCGATAACCTTTACGTGGCGATCAGCACGGACACAGGAAGTTTCCAATACTCCAACACAACGGCGCGCACTTATGAGATCGCGGCCGATCTGATTCGCGTCGGAGTCAATGTGGGGGAGCTATCACAAAGGCTTTACGAAAACTATCCGCGCCGCCGTCTGGAGTTGCTCAGGTCTCTGTTGAATGTCGTCCGCTTTTCGAGCGGTGACCGTGTGGCCAGCTTCGCTCTGACGCAGGCTGTTACCAAAGAGCTCGGGCTTTTGCCTGACGACAACGAAGGCGTGATTGATAACATCCGGGCGGTCGAAGGGGTCGTTGTCGCCGCATTTTTTGAAGAATTGGAGGATGAAAAAGTGCGTGTTTCGCTGCGGTCAAAAGATGCCCGTGCCGATGTCTGTAAAGTCGCCCTTCAGTTTGGAGGGGGCGGTCACACGTTGGCCGCCGGTATCCGCATGCGCGGCAGCCTTCAGGAAGTTCAGGAAAAAGTTTTAACTGCTATAAATGATACGCTCCCAAACCATTGACGGTGTCCTCCTGGTCGATAAAGCCCAGGGCATGACCTCACACGACGTTGTCGCTATTGCGCGGCGTCAGTTGCGCGCTGCTGGAGTGGAAAAGGTTGGCCACTGCGGCACACTTGATCCGCTAGCGACAGGGCTGCTCATCCTTACCATCGGGCGAGGTACGAAGATTCAGGATCTCATCATGAGCGAGGACAAAGAATACGTCGGCACAATGAAGTTAGGTGAAACCACGGACAGTCAGGACGCCGATGGTGTTATTCTGGAAATCAAACCGGTTCCTGAATTAGATCGCTCCCAGATTGATGCCGCATTCCAGAAATTTCAGGGTGATTTTTACCAGACTCCGCCGATGGTTTCGGCGATCAAGAAAGATGGTGTGCCGCTCTACAAGCTGGCGCGTCAGGGCAAAACGGTCGAGCGTGAGCCGCGCTTTGTGCATGTCTTTACGCATGAGATTACCGCTGTGAATTTGCCGACTGTGGATTTTCGGGTGATCTGTTCCAAAGGGTTTTATGTGCGGACATATGCGCACGATATTGGTCAGGAGCTAGGATGTGGTGCACACCTTGAGGCATTGCGACGGACGAAGAGCGGAAAGTTTTCCGTAGATCTCGCAGTGACCGTTAGTGAGCTTCAAGTCGCACAACCGGCGGATCTGTTGAAGAGGATGCTCTCCTTGCCACAGGTCTCGATTCTGCGCGGTGCCTAGACTTTGCATGAAAGTGCTGCGTTCTATTAACGGGCTTTCAACAAGCTCCAGTCCAATAGTGCTGGCGATCGGGGTTTTCGATGGAGTGCATATCGGCCACCGTGCGGTGATTCAACGTGCGCTGCATGACGCCGCTGCCTGCGGAGGATATGCGGTAGTGGTGACTTTCGATCCTCATCCCGTTCGTATTTTGCGCCCTGAACTCGCGCCACGTCTGCTGACGTGCAATGAACATAAACAACAGATTATCGCGCGACTGGGTGTAGAGACGCTGCTGGTGTTGCCATTTGACCGCGATATGGCGGCGACGCCACCCGAGACTTTTATACGTCAGCTTCAGGGTGTGGCTCCCGGGTTAAGGCAGATTTGCGTGGGCGCAGGCTGGGCTTTTGGAAAAGAACGGGCTGGCAATCTGGAGTTGCTTCAGAAAATCGGCGTTGAGCTTGGGTTTTCAGCGGTTGGAGTTACGGATGTCTCGTTGGATGGTCAGCCGGTGAGTAGCACTGCGGTGCGGGCGGCAGTCGAGAAGGGTGAGCTGGACAGCGCGGCGAAAATGTTGGGGCGCGATTTTAGTATTTTGGGAACGGTGAAAGAAGGGCGACAGCTCGGACGGGAACTCGGTTTTCCAACGGCGAATCTTCAGTCCAATAACGAGCAGCTTCCGCCGAATGGTGTTTACGGAGTGAGTGTGCGCTTGCTGGAACATGGTGAAGACGGCGAACTGGTTGCCGGAATTGCGAATGTGGGGATTCGTCCGACGGTGAGCGATTCGCAGGAACGGGGATGTGAAGTGCACCTATTCGATTATGCGGGCGATCTTTACGGAAAAGACATCGAGGTGTTTTTTGAAAGTTTTGTGCGTGAGGAAAAGAAATTCACTTCGGTGGAGGAGCTGCGCGCGCAAATCGCGCAAGACATTGAAACGGTGAAATCGAGGACTGCACATCATGTTTGAACTGCTCAAAACCGATTCGACATCGAAAGCGCGCCGGGGGCGTTTGACGACAGCGCACGGGATGATCGAAACGCCGATTTTCATGCCGGTGGGAACGCAGGCGACCGTAAAGGCGGTCTCGCCGCTGGAACTCCGCGAGTTGCAGGCTCAGGTTATTTTAGGAAACACCTATCATCTTTTTGTGCGTCCGGGGATGGAGGTGATCCGTAATCATGGCGGGCTGCATAAATTCATGAGCTGGGATGGGCCGATCCTGACTGATAGCGGTGGGTTTCAGGTTTTCTCGCTGGCGAAGCTGAGGAAGATCACTCCAGAGGGTGTGCATTTTCAAAATCATCTCGATGGCTCGCCCATGTTTATCGGTCCACGTGAGTCCATGGAAATCCAGGCGACGCTCGGGAGCGACATCTGCATGTTGTTCGATGAGTGTCCGCCGTTTCCATGTGAGCGAGAATACGCAGCGAAGAGCCTAGCGCTGACGTTGAGCTGGGCAAAAATCTGCAAGGAGATGCCGACGCCGGGGATGAAGTTCGGAATTGTGCAGGGGAGCAGCTATGCGGATTTACGTCGGGAAAGTGCGGAGGCGCTGGTGCAGATTGGATTTGATGGCTACGCGATCGGCGGGGTGAGCGTTGGGGAACCTGAGCCGGAAATGATGGCTGCTGTGGAAAGTGCGGAGCCGTGGCTTCCACAAGATCGTCCGCGCTATGCGATGGGACTAGGAACTCCGCCGCAGCTCGTGGAAATGGTCGCGCGCGGCGTGGATATGTTCGATTGCGTGCTGCCGACCAGGATCGCAAGGAATGGAACGGCGTTTTCTGAGAATGGCACATTGAACCTAAAGAATGCGGAGTTTGCGCAGGACTTGCGTCCGATCGAAGAAGGCTGTGAATGCTACGCTTGCCGCACTTTTACACGGAGTTATCTGCGTCATCTGATCAAAGCCAGCGAGATTCTCGGCCTGCGTTTGGTGTCGCTGCACAACCTCCACTTTTATCTGAATCTGATGAAACGGATTCGTCAGCATATTGAAGCCGGAACCTTTGCGGAGTTCCGCAGGACTTTCGTTGCAAACTACATCCCTTGGAAACCGGAGGAGGGAGAGGATGGCAAAAAGCTGAAGGATTGATTACAGTCCATTGTCCTTTTTAGTGATTACAGGGATAGCGCGCACACATCTGCGGACAAAGGTTTGTTGAATTCAAGGTTGTCGTCAAAACCCTGCGCTGCTCTAAGAAGCGCTTCTTGTTTTAGCTTCTATTAACCTATGAAACGTCTCCTCCCGATATTTTTGCCAGCGTTAAGTCTGTTCGCATCGGTCTCATTTGCACAGCAACCTGCGCTGGATGGCGCGACCGATCCGGCAACATTCCAGCTTCCTCCCGATTTTAAGGCTGAGCTGGTTTACAGTGTGCCAAAGGATCAGCAAGGGTCGTGGGTCGCGATCACGACCGATCCCAGAGGACGTATCATCGCCGCAAATCAGACGGGTGGTCTTTTCCGTGTGACACCTCCCGGTGGTGGCAAGCCGGTGAATGTGGAGCCGATCAAGACAGGAACCGTGGGCGCGCATGGATTGCTTTACGCGTTTGATAGCCTTTACGTAATGGTGAACGAACAAGGGGAGCGTGGCATTTGGCGGCTTAAGGATACCAATGGGGATGACCAATTTGATGAAGAGAAGCTGATTTTAAAAATCAACCACAGCATGTCGGAACACGGCGTGCATGGTCTCGCGCTAAGTCCCGATGGAAAATCCATTTATTTCGCGAATGGCAATCATACCCAGCTTCCCGAGGGGACTGGGATCAAGCGTCCGCTGGCTTATAGCGAAGATCATGTCGTTCCTCGTTTGTGGGATGCAAATGGACATGCCGCCAACGTGATGGCACCCGGTGGTTATATTGGTAAAGTGGATCCCGACGGCAAAAACGTGGAGCTGTTTTGCATCGGTTTTAGGAATCAATACGACATCGCTTTTGATCAGAACGGGGAGCTGTTTACTTTCGACTCGGACATGGAATGGGACATCGGCTCGCCATGGTATATGCCGACGCGGATCAATCATTGCGTGAGCGGTGCTGATTATGGATGGCGCAGCGGCGCTGGTCGCTGGCCTGCATACTATGCAGACAGTCTGCCTGCCGTAGTGGACATCGGTCCGAGCTCTCCGGTGGGTGTGACATTTGGAACGCAGGCGAAATTTCCGGCGAAATATCAGCGCGCGTTTTTTGCCTGCGACTGGACGTATGGAACCATGTATGCGGTTCATCTCAAACCCGACGGCGCGAGTTACCTCGGAGATAAAGAGGAGTTTATTGCGGGGAAACCACTTCCATTTACCGATGTGCTGATTCATCCGGACGGCTCGATGTATTTTAGTATCGGAGGACGCGGGGTGAAGTCGGCGCTGTATCGTGTCGTTTATACAGGAAAAGAAAACACGGCACCGATTGGAATACCGCCAGTAACTCAAGAGGTAAAGCTGCGTCGCGATCTGGAGAAATTCCATGTTGCGGCTGCAAGCCCGGATGTGGTCGGCAAAGTCTGGCCCTATCTCGGGAATAAAGATCGTTTCATTCGTTTCGCAGCGCGAGTGGCGCTGGAACATCAGCCTGTAGCGTCTTGGGCAGACAAGGCTCTGGCGGAAAAGAATCCGCAGGTTGCCATTGAGGCGCTGATCGCGCTAGCCCGTATGGGAGACAAGGCGTTGCAGCCCAAGCTAATCGCAGCGCTCCTCAAATTTGATTTTGCAAAACTTCCCGGAGATCTCCCACTCCCGATTCTTCGTGCCTGGCAGCTGACCATCACTCGCATGGGCAAGCCTTCACCCGAGGCCTGTGAGACGATCATTTCAAAGCTGGATCCTGTATTTCCTTCCAGCGATCCTTTCATAAACCGCGAGCTGGTCGGGCTCCTAGTCGCGCTGGATTCTCCGACGATTGTCGCAAAAACAGTCTCCACTCTTGATACCGCAAAGGACGCCGGTATTTCCGTGGGGAACGAAAAGCTGCTCGCGCGCAATACGGAATTCGGAGGTCAGACCAGGAGCGCCGACGCCAGCCGACCAAACCGTCAGGCCATTGCCTACGCCTACGCACTCCGCAACGCCAAAGTCGGCTGGACCCCCGAAATGCAAAAGACCTTCTTTGGTTGGTTTCCGCGCACCGCATCATGGTCTGGAGGTAACAGCTTTAAGAAGTTCCTCCAAAACATCCGCAAGGACGCACTGGCAAACACCGTTTCCGACGACGCCATTCGCGCGACAATGGATGCGCTTTCCCAAAAAGCACCTGAAGCGGCCCCGTCAAATATCGTGCTCCCGAAAGGCCCCGGCAAAGCATACACCGTGGAAGACGTTGTCGCCCTCGCGAAAGGCGGCTTGAATGATCGTAACTTCGAGCAAGGCAAGGCGATGTATACCGCTACGCTGTGCAGCAAGTGCCATCTTTTCGCAGGGGAAGGTGGGAATATCGGGCCGGATATCACCGGCGCTGGCAGCCGTTACTCACTGCGTGATCTGATGGAAAACATCATTGATCCCTCCAAGGTCATCAACGAGCAGTACGTAAGCACGCAAATCGAAAAGAAAGACGGCAATATCGTCGTGGGCCTCGTGACCATGGATGAAAATGAAAAGCTTTTTGTCATGAGTAGTCCGCTTGCACCCGAGGAAGTCACGGTCGTGGACAAGCATGACGTGAAAAGCAGAAAGCCGTTTAATGTCTCCATGATGCCGCCGGGCTTGATCAATTCCCTCAATGAGGATGAACTGCTCAATCTCGTCGCTTACATTCTTTCCGCCGGAAACAAAAACGACAAAGCATTTAAGAAATAACCCACTATTACTCATGAAACTCATCAGTCTCTTCACCGCGCTTTTTGCGCTGGTTGCACCCGTCATCTCCCAAGCAGCCGACACCGTCGTTTACGAAGGTAAAGGCAAACACATCGTTCTGATCTCCGGCGACGAGGAGTATCGCAGTGAGGAAGGACTGCCGATGCTCGGCAAAATCCTCAGCAAACATCATGGGTTCAAATGCACGGTGCTATTTTCCGTGGATGAGAAGGGCGTGATCGATCCCAACAAGACAGAAAGTGTTACCGGTGCTGCTGCGATGGATTCCGCGGACGCCATTGTGATGCTGACCCGTTTTCGTAAATGGGGTGATGCGGACATGAAGCACTTTGTGGATGCTTTTCATCGTGGTGTGCCGATCGTGGCGCTTCGTACTTCGACCCATGCCTTTGCTTTTGAGGCTGGTAGCAAATATGAGTGGTTCGCCAAGTTTGGTGAAAACGTGCTAGGCGAGGAATGGGTGAGCCATTGGGGTGCGCACAAAGGGCAGGCGACGCGCGGGGTGATTGAGTCATCGGCAAAGAGTGATCCGATTCTGAATGGAGTGAGTGATATTTTCGGAGACAGCGACGTGTATGAAGCGTATCCACCCGCCGATGCGAAGATTCTGGTGCGTGGCCAGGTTCTGAAAGGCATGAAACCAAGTGATGCACCCGCAGATAACAAAAAAGAACGCGCCATCGACAAGGCAGAGCAGGGGATTAATGACCCGATGATGCCCGTTGCATGGACTCGTGAATTCAAAAACGAGACGGGAAAAACTAATAAGATTTTCTGCACCACGATGGGTGCCGCGACCGATCTGGCGAGTGAAGGACTTCGTCGTCTCGTGGTAAATGCCGTCTTTGCCGGACTGGGCATGGAAGTTCCCGCCAAGGCTGACGTGAGCTACGTGGGTGAATTTGTCCCCACGATGTACGGCTTCAATGGAGCGAAGAAGGGTGTGAAGCCGGATGATTTAAAGTAGGTGGATTTCTGATGAGCCGGTTTGCGCTTTGCCTTTGTGTAGTTCTGTTTCTGTCAACGTTGACAGATGGAGCCACCGGGCAAGTCCTTGATTCATTGGTGACGGCTATCTCGGATTCATTCCCTGGCCAAAAGTGGAAAGAGTTTACGTTTTGAAAAAGTTTTTTTAAAAAAACATTCTCCGGAAGGCGAGATGGTGATTCTCAATCTACTAGGGTGATACGCTTAAACATATTCTCATGTCCGGTATGAGCGAAATTTTGACCTTAGTTCGAGTTCGCTTATCTCTTTGTATACCTTGAGGCTGTGGACGATTCCCGCCTTTCCCTCCTTCACGATTTCTTCAGGGCTGTATCTCAGGCTAGCTGGTTCTACGCACCAAAGATCACTGTCCACAGCTCGCATACCCACAAAATAAGGCAGCATCGTAAGGACAATATCGTCCGATACTGGGCAGTCTAAAAAATCACGCCAGCGTCCGGCGACGCCGCTGGCAGACAACAGTTTGATACAGGACGTAGCGATAGCGAGAGAGCTCCCTTCGATCAGTTCGCCCGCCATATAGCCGTGCTGCTCCGCCACATCATACATTTGCGCAATACGTCGATGAGTTCCCGAAAATGCAAAGCGAAGATGCCAGTTGGGCTTTCGCCAAAGACTCACAGGCGCACGCAACTTTCTAACTTTGTTTGGGAAATAGCTCAGCGGGTTAGTGCTCTTGTAAGCAGGTAGATGGTTGGTTGCTATCCTCGATCCAGCCATGCCGGTTACCCGATCTGAAAAAACCGTTTCAAGACGAGTGGCAAGGCTTCCGACAACCAAGGCGTCGGTATCCATTTTTATGACGCACTCTGCATCGGGATGCTCGCGAGCGATTTGCTCAAACGACCAGATTTCCCCAGCAATCAGTCCACCTCCCCAGCCCCAGCCTTCTCCATTTCTTGGGTGCGGGTAGTGTTTGATGGGTTTTGCAAAATTCACACTTTCAATCTCCTTATTCCCGTCATTCATCACGTAGATTGCGAGGCAATCGTCCGGGTCATGATACAGGATTGATGAGATCGTATCCGTGAGGCGATCCACTTCTAGAGCCGATGGACCACAGGGGATAAGAACCGCAAAACGCATATTGGCCATCTAAGTGAACTTTAAACATGAGGTAAAGCCCGAGCTTTTTGATCTATTTGCTGCTATGGGAGTAAAGCAACGAGTCGGAAAGATTCCGAGTTTCACATTGCATGCTGGCTTATCAAAAATGCTTCCGATCCTTAATTGGAATAATTCTTGATAAGGTTAGGCTTGGCTGCTCTGTTGAGGTATGTCGAAGTCTGAAATCAAAACGCCGTCTCCGGAAGGGGCCATTCATGGGCATGGTCTGCGGATGACTGATCAGCGGCGTGCGGTTTACGAGGCTTTGATGGCGCAGCGGGATCATCCATCTGCGGTGGATATTTTCACCCGTGTGCGCATTGCTGCACCGCATATTTCACTGGCGACTGTATATAACTGCCTGGAGACGATGACGGAGTGCGGACTGGTGAAAACCGTTACCCACGAGCGCGGGCCATCCCGTTACTGCGCAAATCTTGAAGAGCACGCGCACTTTTTCTGTGAGAGCTGCGGTGATGTTCAGGATATTCCGCTTCGTAACGACATTCAGCCAAAGGACATCTGGCAGCTGCCGAAAGGTGCGACCATTTCTCAACAGGCGATCGCATTCCGGGGCGTATGTCCCAAATGCGCTTCAAAGAAAAAATTCAAAATTCAAAATCCGAAATCAAAATGAGCTTAGAAATCCGCAACCTCCACGCCCGCATCGCTGCCAACGGAACCGAAATCCTACGTGGTCTGAATCTGACCGTCGAAAAAGGTAAGGTGCACGCCATCATGGGACCTAATGGCTCTGGCAAAAGCACGCTGAGCAAGGTGCTGGGTGGGCATCCCGACTACGAAGTGACTGCGGGCGAAGTGCTGCTGGATGGAGTCAATGTATTGGAAATGGAACCCGATGTCCGTGCGCGTGCCGGTATTTTCCTAGCGTTTCAATATCCAATGGAAATCCCTGGTGTCTCCAACGCAAACTTCCTACGCGCTGCGTTGCAAGCGCGTTTGCCAGAAGGCGAGGAGATCGAAGCCACCGAGTTTTATGCGAAGATGTATGAGCAGATGGATTGTCTCGAAATGTCGCGCAGTTTTACTGCGCGCTCGGTGAACGAGGGCTTTTCCGGCGGCGAAAAGAAGCGAAACGAAATTTTACAAATGCTGATGCTTCAGCCCAAGTATGCGATTCTCGATGAGACAGATTCGGGTCTGGATATTGATGCCCTCAAGATTGTGGCGCAGGGCGTAAATGACTACCGCAGTCCGGATGTGGGCTTTTTGGTGATTACTCACTATCAGCGGCTGCTCGACTATATCGTTCCTGACATCGTGCATGTGCTGATGAACGGACAGATCGTCCACACCGGAGGCAAGGAACTCGCACTCGAACTGGAAGCGAAGGGGTATGACTGGATGAAAGAGGAGGCAACGGTATGAGCGCCGAAGTTTTAGAATCTGCAAAGCAGATCGATATTGACCGCACGGCGGGCAATTTCAGCTACGACGTGAAGCATGAGTTCGACGCGGGCGTCGGGCTGACACATGACACGATTGATTATATCTCGAACGTAAAGGATGAGCCGGATTGGATCCGCGAGTTTCGCCACAAAGCGCTCGATGTGTTTTTCTCCAAGCCAACGCCAACGCATTGGGCATCGAAGGATTTGGAAGCTATCGTTTTCCAGAACATCCGTTACTACCTCTCCAGCGGACAAAAGCCAACGCGCTCGTGGGATGACGTGCCGGATGATATGAAAAAGACGTTTGAGCGTCTGGGAATTCCCGAGCAGGAGCGCAAGTTTTTGGCTGGCGTGGAGGCACAGTTTGACTCCGAGGCGGTGTATTCCAACATGAAGAAGGCGCTGGGCGACGAGGGCGTGATCTTTGTCGGCTCGACCGAAGGACTGAAAGAGCATCCCGAGATTTTCAAGAAGTGGTTCGGAAAGGTGATTCCAACTGGCGACAATAAATATAGCGCGTTGAACAGCGCGGTGTTTAGCGGCGGTTCATTCATTTATATCCCGCCAGGCGTGAAGGTGAAGCATCCGCTCCAGGCTTACTTCCGGATCAACGCCGAGAATTTTGGTCAGTTCGAGCGCACGCTCATCATCGCCGACGAAGGCAGTGAAGTGATGTATATGGAAGGCTGCACCGCGCCGAAGTTTGAAACCGCGACGTTACACAGCGCAGTGGTGGAACTGGTCGCGATGAAGGGTGCGAAGATTCAGTATGTCACCGTTCAGAACTGGTCAAATAACGTTTTCAACCTGGTAACCAAGCGCGCAGTTGCGCATGAGGAGGCGGAGGTGAAATGGATCGATTGCAATATCGGTTCGCGTCTTACGATGAAGTATCCCGGCGTTGTGCTTAAAGGACGCAAGGCGCGTGGGGAAGTAATCTCCATTGCACTCGCAGGCGACGGACAGCATCAGGACACTGGCGCGAAAATGATTCATGCAGCCGACGAGACGACTTCTAATATTGTCTCCAAATCCATCAGCCTCGGCAAAGGCCGTGCGACGTATCGCGGGCTGGTTCATATTCCAAAGCATCTCAAAGGCTGCAAAAACAATACTGAGTGTGACGCGCTGTTAATCAACTCTACCAGTCGGACGGATACCTATCCGGCGATCACCGTGCGAGGGACGGGCAATGCGTGTCAGCACGAAGCCAGCGTCTCGCAGATCAGCGCCGAGCAGATTTTTTACATGCAGCAGCGCGGCCTTACCAAGGCCCAGGCGATGAGCTTGAGCGTGAACGGATTTGTGAACGACCTCGTTCGACAGTTCCCGATGGAATACAGCGTGGAGCTCAAGCGCCTCATTGATCTGGAAATGGAAGGGAGCGTTGGGTAATGGTCGCGCCGAAAGATCATCTTGAAGAAGAAGCTTTTAAGGAGCAGTGCCGTCGTCAGATGCAGCGCCCTTTGTTGGATCGAGTAAAATACGGCTTTTGCCTGACCCATAAACCTGTGCTGGATGATGCCTCATACCGTTCCTTCTCCAGCACGGCAGAGTATCGTCGTTGGTGTAACGAAAATCTACCCGATTGGCTTGGGTTCAAGATTGTGAAACAATGAGTCAGCGCGCTTTTCATCCTCTTCAGGCCGTGGAGATTGCTCATGCGTTTGGATTACAAAAGGTGGACTATCTTTTCATAGGTAAAAGCGGGGCGATTTTACTGGGTTATCCAAGCACTACACAGGATGTTGATTTATACCCTGAAAAAAGTCCGGAAAATGGAGCCCGAATTATTACTGCTTTGGAAAGCATTGGATTTGATTTAGATGAGAGGCTAAAGGGAGACATTATTTCCGGACGCGATTTTGTTCAGATTAAGACAGGACCCTTTGATGTGGATTTAGTTTTTGCGCCGGATGGAATCGAAAGCTACTCCAAGGCAAGAGAGAGGAGAATTGTTGAAGGCGAATTTCCAGTCGCCAATCTGCGGGATATTATTGAAAGCAAAAGAGCAAGCGGACGCCAGAAGGATATTAATGAACTTCCGCTTCTTGAGAGTTTTCGAGTCGAATATGAGCGAATCCATCCACAGCCTTTGAAGCAGGCTTGGGAAATCCAACGTGACTAAACTATGAGTATTGCCAGCTACGAGCCTGAAAATTTAAGCGTCATTGAACCTGACGACACTCTCATGACCAGCGGACCAAACTTTGCCAATCATCCCGAAACTTTCCGGACACGCCAGCAGGCGGCGTGGAAAAAGTTTGAACAAACTCCGATGCCTGCGCGCACCGACGAGGCGTGGCGTTTTGCGGATGTGAAAGCACTGGATATTTCAGCGTTTGTGGCTGCCTCGGAATTGAGTGAGACTGAGCAGGCCGATTTGCTTGAGCGTTCGACGGGAATTGAAAAGACGTCGGGGAGAATGGTTTTTGCCAATGATCGTTTGATCGCTCAACAGTCGTATGCTGATACACTCCGCGTAAAAGGTGTAATCTGGCTACCGATTGATCAGGCGATTGCGGAACATCCACAGCTGATTGAAAAGCATTTTATGCGTGAACCGAGTATCCTGGGTTCGCCCAAGTTTGCCGCTCTGCATGAGTCGCAGGTCAAAGCCGGGACGTTTCTCTATGTTCCGCACGGTGTGGAGATCGAGCTTCCTTTTGAATCGTTCCACTGGCTGGGCCGGGAAAATGCGAGTGTCTTCCCTCACACGCTGATAGTGGCCGAGGACAATGCAAAAGTGACGCTTCTAGATTACTTTGAATCGGCAGCTGATGAAGCTGGTTTTGCCTGCGGTGTGAATGACATCGTGGTGGGCAATGGAGCGAAGGTGACCTATATAGCCGTGCAGAACTGGAGCAGCAAGACACTGGCATTTCATCTGAACAACACCGTTACTGCCCGTGATGCCAGCGCGCTGGCGTTGAGACTGAATGTTGGTGGCGCACGGGTTCGCGATGAGGCCATTTCTTACATGCGAGGACAGGGAGCGCGTAGCGATATGCTCTCCATCTCTGCGGGTGATGATGCGCAGATATTTGATCAACGGACGCTGCAAATTCATGAGGCACCGAACACGACCAGTGATCTGCTTTATAAAAACTCATTAAACGCAAAATCACGCACGATTTTCACGGGCTTGATTCGTGTGGATGAAGGTGCACACAAAACCGACGCCTACCAGAAGGTGCGCAATCTTTTACTGAGTGATGAAGCCGAGGCAAACAGCGCGCCGGGGTTGGAGATCGAGGCGGACGATGTTCGCTGCACGCACGGCGCGACATCGGGGCAGGTGGAGCAGGAGGAACTCTTTTATCTGCTGAGTCGTGGTATTCCGTTGCGAGATGCCCAGCGTCTTGTGGTCTACGGCTTTCTGAATGAAGTCATGGATCGTCTGCCTAATGCGCCAGTTCAGGAAAAGCTCCGTGAGGTTTTACATCAAAAGCTTGGATGATACGGCCAGCAAGGCATGCAACGCCGAAGACTCAGCAAACAAACACTAAATCACCCCATGAAAAAATTAATTCTACTTTTTGCAGCCTGCGCGACCACCTTGATGACGGGGTGTGTCGATGAAGTCTCCTACAGCGAGTCCTCTTACGGAAGAGGTTCAGCATACGGAGATTATTATGGGGATGATTATTACAGCGACCCGGTGTTTGTAGACAGGCGCTATGTTTACGTAGGAGGCAATCGGGTTTACGTGCCGGTCTATCGCTCGGGGAGTGACCGCTATTATTACGTGCACTCAGGTCGGAGACATAATTATCGGTATTCGCAGGACCGTAATTATCACGGCTCGCAGGAGCAACGGTATCGCAACCGCGAAGAGAATTACGAGTATCGCTCCAGGAAGAATCAGTATGAAAACCGGGCTGAAATTCGTGAGAGTCAGAATCAGCAACAAATTAATAACTATCGGCAGCAACAGGCATACAAACAGAAGCAGGCCGAGTACAAAGATAAAAAGAAACAGCAGCAGTATGAAAATCAGGCGAAGGTGAATCAGAATCGCCAACAGGCGAAATCAAACCAGTGGAAGGCCCAGCAACAAAATACCAAAAAGCAGGCCGAGTATAAGCAGAAGCAGGCAGAGGCGAATTATAAAGCGAAGAACAGTGGGAAGAAAAAGAAGAAGGATGACGATTAGAGATAACTGGCAGATGCGTGATCACACTTGGCCTGCTGCGGCTTCCATGAGAAGGCAGTCAAGGTGAAGGACACCCACGCATACTCCTGTTATTCAAATCATATTGCTGCGATTTCCTACGGACACTGTCGCGCTCCGGCTTTTATCAGGAAATCTTTTTTGAAAGACGCTCTAGCAGGCAAATCAGCGAGCCTTGGGTAAATTTCACCCTGTTTGTCAGCGAACTTTATAGCCCTTTGGCTTACCTTGCTCCGCTCGAATCGCTGTTCATTTCCATTACGGACAACACTGATCCAAAAAACAGAAGTTTAAGGGGTGTTTTTGTTAGAGTTTTTACAGAGAAAAGACACACCTGCGGAGCAGTTGTATTGGCTCACCCCCAGAGCCCCTTGGTTTTCTCTGATAGTGAAGCTCAACTGCGGTTTTTAGGCTGATCCTGCCGCATGGGCGAACAAGCGCGCTTACCGCGGCACCATAGAGTGCCGGCGGATTGAGTGTTACCCCGCGTTTTTCGAGTTCGGTCTGCGCTTCCTCCGCATGCCGAGCAGGGCCGCCGAGATAAACAACATGACGAAACAGCTCGGTTCTGGAACGGGAATAAATTGCAGTATCAGGCTGCTGCCCTGCGCGGAGACGGTAAATTCGCCCCCCATTGTGTCGTTCATGAAGTTCGTCCCGTCCACCGTTACCGCCTCCGCATTGAAGCCGCTGATCCCGCCCAATGCCGTGGCGAGCGTGAAGGTGTAAGGCTCGCTCGCCACAAAATCGGTGAGCAGCGCTGGGCTGTTCGCGCCATTCAGGGTGGAGAGTGCGAGCGTGAGCTTATTGCTAGGCGTTGCAAAAGGAGAGGAAGCCGTCGATATCCAGGAAATCCTGCGTAGAACTATTGGCAACCACCGAGTTCAACTCGAATTCATAACGGCTCCCGGCTCCGAAAGTGACATTGCCGGTGAAGTTTGCAGTGCCGGGAGAGTTATCGGGAGCAATGATGCCACCGGCGGTCAAGTTCAGGGAGCCGAAGGTGCCGTTGCCCTTGACCACGCCACCAAGGCCCGCGTGAAGCAGGCCCGTCTCGGTCCCGTTATTCACGAGTAAACCACCGATGACTTCCACACTCGATCCGCTCGCAGGCGAAATTGTGCCGCCTCCCGTAATGGTGAGGGTGCTTCCCGTGGGCACGGACACGATTCCGCCACCGGTAAGGCTTTGCCGTTCAGGATATTGGTCGCGCGGGTGTAGGTGCTCGCGCCGCTGAGGGTCAGTGTGCCGAGGCCGGTCTTGGTCAGGCCGCCGTCGGTGGCAGCATCGCCGCCAATGGTGGAATGGACGAGTGGCTGGGCAATGGTCACGTTGAAACCGTTGGTATTCACCACTGCTCCGCTGTTGGCAACTAAGGTGCCACGCACGTTTGCCGTCGTCAGGCCTTGAAAGAAAGTGGCCGTGCTCAGGCGAGCCATCAGGTTGCCGCCTTGGAAGTTGAAGACGCCGATCCCATTGGCCGGGTGACGCTATTGGCCGCCAAGATACTGGCATTGAGGTGGTAGGTGGCGTTGGCCGAGGTGCTGAAAGCCCCGAGTTTTTAATCAAACCCCATCTGCAGGAAATATGAAATATCTCGTTGACTCACCCCTTGTTAATTAATAAACCCATCACGCAATCATGATTCGTGAATGGGTTGTTTTCGAATCACGGTTTATCTCTTAAAAACACTTACTCTATGTCACGTAGCTATATTTTTTCCTCTGAATCCGTTGGCGAAGGCCATCCCGACAAAGTTTGCGATACCATTTCCGATGCAGTGCTCGATGCCTGTTTGAGCATTGATACTAAAAGCCGCGTGGCTTGTGAGACATTCGTGAAGAGTAATATGGTCGTGGTGGGCGGTGAGATCACCATCCCCAAGCTTGGTCAGAAGCCGATCGGCACGGTCATCAATATCGACAAAGTGATCCGCGATGCGGTGCGTGGAATCGGTTATGTGAATGACGATGACGTTTTTCACGCCGACAAAATTTTCATCAATAACTACCTCACCACGCAATCACCCGACATTTCACAGGGTGTGGATGCGAAGAAGGTGGAAGGTAAAAAGACGGCGGAGCAGGGCGCTGGCGACCAGGGCATCATGTTTGGTTTTGCTTGTGACGAAACACCGGAACTCATGCCAGCGCCTATCATGTATGCGCACAAGCTTGGGCAGAAGCTGACCAGCATTCGCAAAAACACCAAGCTTGCGCCTTGGCTTCGTCCTGATGCGAAGAGTCAGGTTTCTGTGGAGTATGTGGATGGAAAGCCGACCCGTATTGTGAATGTGGTGATCTCCACCCAGCACGCGGAAGGTGTGAAGCATTCCGAGATCGAGAGCTTTTGTATCGAGCAGATCGTTAAAAAAGTGTTGCCAAAGAAAATGATCACCAAGGACACCGAATTTTTGATCAATCCAACCGGCAAGTTTGTTATCGGCGGACCTCAGGGCGATAGCGGCCTCACCGGACGCAAGATCATCGTGGATACCTACGGCGGCATGGGACGTCACGGTGGCGGTGCATTCTCCGGTAAAGATCCCTCGAAGGTGGATCGCAGCGCCGCCTATATGGGACGCTGGGTTGCTAAGAACATTGTTGCAGCAGGGCTCGCGCAGAAATGCGAAGTGCAGTTTGCCTACGCCATCGGTCATCCGCAGCCCGTCAGCGTGCATGTGGATACATTCGGCACGGGCGTGAAGTCCGACGAAAAAATCCTCGCTGCCATCCTCAAGATTTTCAGCTTCAAACCAGCGGACATCGTAAAACAACTCAACCTCCTGCGTCCGATCTACAGCAAGAGCACCAACTACGGTCACTTCGGAAAAACCGACAAAGACCTCACCTGGGAAGTCACCAACAAAATCGCCGCGCTCAAAAGCGCGGTGAAGTAATACAAATCTTAAATCATAAATAGCATGCCCACTCTTACTTCTCCTCGCCCTAAAACAAAAAAAACCGCTACCTCAAAAAAGGCTGACTTCAAAGTTCGCGACATCACCCAAGCTGACTGGGGCCGCAAGGAAATCGTCATCGCCGAGCATGAAATGCCAGGTCTAATGTCCGTGCGCCGCAAGTATGCGAAAGAAAAGGTGCTCAAGGGCGTTCGTATTACGGGCTCTTTGCACATGACCATTCAGACCGCCGTTCTCATCGAGACGCTGGTGGATCTTGGCGCTGACGTGCGTTGGGCGAGCTGCAATATCTTCTCAACTCAGGATCACGCAGCAGCTGCAATCGCAAAAACTGGCACGCCTGTTTTTGCATGGAAGGGTGAGACGCTGGAAGAATACTGGGATTGCACGCTCGAAGCGGTGATTTTTCCTGGCGACAAAGGTCCGCAGCTCGTCGTGGACGACGGCGGCGACGTCACACTCCTCATTCACAAAGGCTACGAACTGGAGCAGGGAAGCAAATGGGTAAATACCCCATCTGGTTCACACGAAGAGCAGGTGATCAAGAATCTCCTGAAGAAAGTCGCGAAGCAGAAGCCCGGCATTTGGACAAAGATCGTTAAGGAATGGCGTGGCGTTTCCGAGGAAACGACGACCGGCGTGCATCGTCTTTACCAGATGAAGGAAGCGGGCAAGCTGCTCGTACCTGCGATCAATGTGAATGACTCGGTGACCAAATCGAAGTTCGACAACCTCTACGGCTGCCGCGAATCGCTTTCCGACGGTATCAAGCGCGCAACTGACGTCATGATCGCCGGCAAGGTCGCAGTGGTCTGCGGATACGGCGACGTGGGCAAAGGCTCCGCGCACTCGCTCAAAGGCTTCGGTGCCCGCGTGATTGTAACGGAAATTGATCCGATCAATGCGCTCCAGGCGGCGATGGAAGGGTTTGAAGTTACGACCATCGAAGACACCCTTGGGCTTGGCGACATCTACGTCACCACGACCGGCAACTGCGACGTCATCACGCTCGAGCACATGGTGAAAATGAAGGATCAGGCGATCGTTTGTAACATCGGTCACTTTGATAACGAAATTCAGGTAGAACGTCTCAACACGCTGAAAGGTGTGAAGAAAATCACCGTGAAGCCGCAATACGATTCCTATACGCTGCCAAACGGCCGCACCATTTTCATGCTCGCCGAAGGACGTCTGGTGAACCTCGGATGCGCAACCGGCCATCCATCATTCGTGATGTCCAACAGCTTCACCAACCAGACCCTCGCGCAGATTGATCTCTGGAAGAACAAGGACAAGTATGCTGCTGAAGTGTATCGTTTACCGAAACATCTCGACGAGGAAGTAGCCCGTCTGCACCTGCAAAAGATCGGTGTAAAGTTGACCAAACTTTCCAAGAAGCAGGCTGAGTATCTCGGCGTGAATCCAAATGGCCCTTACAAGCCCGAGCACTACCGTTACTAAAAGGTAGTTCACTCTCACAAACGCCTGATCGCTGACCGAAGTGATCAGGCGTTTTGCATTTTAAATCCGGCCCATCAGAATAAGAACGATGATGATGACGACGACAATCCCCAGTCCGCCGCTTGGACCGTAACCCCAATTACGGCTGTGTGGCCATGATGGGATTGCGCCCACCAGCATGAGAATGAGGATGATTAGGAGTATGGTTCCGAGGCTCATAGTTTTTTATCGGGTGTTTGGTTGGTGATCGTGGTGGTGTTTGTTTCCGTCTTCTTTTCGGCGGGAGGCACGTTGATGGTCGTATTGTTTTCGACCTTCTTTTCAGATGGAGGATTGACCACCGTAGTGTTTTTTTCGACCACAGGTGTGGAGGGTGGTGTGTTGACCTTGACGTCGCAGGCGCTCAAAAGCATCGCGAATGCAGGTAGGATCAAGAGATGTTTCATAAGTGTTAATGTTAGAATTGGGTGCCGTTGTTATGACGGTGCTTACTTCTTGATCGGAGCTGCTGACTTGTGTGGCCGTCTATTTCATGAATACAGAAACAAGCGGTGAAGATTTTCACCGCCTAAGTCGAGGTGAGGGGAGATAAATAGATATGAAGCCATTCTTTCATTACGTCACAGTCGCAGTTGTATCCGCATCCTGTATTCTTGCATTTCCCCGAACCAATGCAGCCGATGCGCCACGCAGCAGGGAAGAGCTGGAGGCTGCTACGCGCCTGCAAGTTTTTCTGGATCGTGCGGAGTTTGCTCCGGGGAAAATCGACGGACGCTACGGTGAGTTCACCTTGAAAGCACTTTCGCTGTATCGTCAGGCCAAGGGTGGATCGTCTGTATCTGTTTCCGCTGAATCCAAAAAAAATATCGCTCCTGATGTGAGCGATCTTGATCTCAACAGTGTGGATCCGCTTTTTGTCTCTTATACCGTTACGGATGCAGATATGCAGAGTGTGGGTGAATTACCAGAATCCATTCCCGCGCAGTCTAAAAAGAAATCACTTCCCTATAAAAACGTTGGCGAAGCCATCGCCGAGATGTTTCACACCGATGCAGATTTTCTTGCTCAGTTGAATCCAGATAAAATTAAAGCGATCAAGGCGGGAGATACTTTAATCGTTCCAAACGTGGAGCCATTCGACTTGTCTGCAGTCAAAAATTTGAAACCCGGTGGTGAAATAGCGGGTACAGCAGTCAATGATAGTGAGGACGAAACAAGTGGAAAGAATGCAGGAGCAGAAGAATCGGTAGCGGACAAAGTTGGGAAATCTGATGCGGCGCAGATTTCCGTAAAGATTGAAACTGAGACAAACATGCTGACTGTTTATGAGCAGGAAAAACTGGTCGCTGCCTATCCGGTGACTATTGGCTCCGAGAGAACTGAATCACCCGTGGGTGAATGGAAGGTGCGGGGTGTAGCAAAGATGCCCAATTTTCGTTATGACAAAGCGATGCTGAACAAGGGTGAGAGAAGCGAAGATTTTCACATGCTGCCACCCGGTCCAAACAATCCAGTCGGTGTCATCTGGATCGCACTCAACAAAAAGGGCATTGGCCTGCACGGTACGAGTGATCCCGACGCCATCGGTCGCTCTGCCAGCCATGGTTGTGTGCGTATGGCAAACTGGGATGTCGTCCGGCTTGCGGGAAAAGTGAAAGCAGGGGTATCTGTTTCGATCCGCTAAGCCGTGACTATGCAAAAGGGATATCCGTGTAACACGCCGAACACGCGAAAATAAAGGCAGAGAAACAAGGAATGATGAGCAGGAAAGTTCTCACCAAACAGTGAGTGATTTCATGACGCATTTTAGTTGCGTATAGCGTGGGGTTTTCCTTTCCGGTCTTTGCTATCCAGTCTCCGTTTTTGCATAGTCGGCCACGCTTCTTTTACAACGACTTCCTGCAACGCGACTGGAGGATCAGAACTCCTGATCTCACCCTGTAGAGGAAAGACATTGAGGAAATAAGCTGAACCGGAAATTTGAGATTTTGCCGAGGAGGCAGGCTTTCAGTTGAGTTCCTACACGGATGA
>Ga0209181_10002225_pt1 | contig 32101 bp, 32 predicted proteins | sample MAT05_FD_187208 | JGI IMG/M metagenome (GOLD analysis project Ga0209181, IMG submission 187208) | Freshwater microbial communities from Lake Fryxell liftoff mats and glacier meltwater in Antarctica - MAT-05 (SPAdes) (version 2) | ecosystem: Environmental > Aquatic > Freshwater > Ice > Liftoff... | reverse complement strand
TAGGTGTGGCAGTGTCGAGTCGCGTCGGCAGCGCCAAACGGGACGCGCCGGGGGCAGTCATCGGCGGGGGTGGGCAAGACAAGTATGAACATCAGCCTCGATGACGCAGCAGCCACACTGCTGGCCCTCGGCCATCAGCGGCCGACCCGCGCGTACACGCGCTTGCGTGGCGACAGAGGTTTTGCCTGGCGCGACTTTGTCGAGGTCATGGACGACGCGAACGCCTTCATGCGAATCGAACCGTCCGATGCCGTGTACGATAGAGACGAGTATGAGTGCATCCGCGTCGCCGAAGCGTTCGCCCGTTCCGCGGCGCCGTTCGGGGTCCTGATCGAAATAGACCTGCCCTCCGCCGGCATCGTGCGCGCGGCGCGCAGCGGCCGGAAGGTCGAGCTTCCGGTGGCGGTGCGAGACCGGCCTGACCTAGGACCCCAGGAGGTGCTGGTTCGCGACGCGCTGCCGCTGGTGGCCCGACTCGCCTATCTACTTCCCATTGAGGTGCGCGTTCTCGTCGCCGTTGGCGCCAGCAATCGCTTCATACTTTTGAGCGAGGCGGCGTTTTGTGACCTCTCGACCGAGCTAGGAGAACGACGAGCGCGCTATTTTCGAGCGGTGAGCGCCATGGGACCCAAGATCTGATCCCGCGTCCGATCCTCCATCCGGCTGTCGAGACGGTCGTGGTCGATGAGATCAGCGAGCGCCGACTTCGCAAGCGCCCGAGATTGAAGGCCCACCCTTGGTGCGCCGATCGGGGCTAGCGTGTCGTCATGCGCGCCCCGTCCTGCCTCCTCGCAACCGTGCTGCTCGCAACCGTGCTGCTCGCATCCGGCTGCGGCAGTGCGGACCCGGCTGGGCAAGAGTCCTCCGCCTCTGTAGTCGCGCTGTCGGCGCACGCCTCTGCGAGCGCCAACGCCAAGCCCGCCTCGAGCTGGGGAGCATTTCCGAAGGCCGCGGGTCGCAACTCCGCGCCGCCGGGCATTCAGACACAAGCTGCCGCAGAGGGCGCGAAGGCGCCGTCGTTCTCGCTGCCTGCGATCCAAGGCAGCTGGTCGCTGGAGGAGGGGTTGTCGAAGACGAAGTACGTTGTGCTCGTCTTTTACCGGGGCGCTTGGTGACCCTACTGCCGCACGCAGCTAGTTGAGCTGCAAAAGAGCCTCGCTGATGTGACCGCCAAGCAGGCGACGCTCGTCGCCATCGCGGCGGATCCGCCGGAGCAGCGAGCCAACTTGGTCGCCAAGCTGGGCCTCGGCTTTCCGGTGCTCAGTGACCCCGAGCGTGAGGTCATCAAGCGCTACGGCGTGGAGGACGCAGAGAACGAGATCGCCTGGCCCGCGCTGTTCGTCATCGGTCCCGATGGAACAATCCTCAAGCGCGTGATGCTCGAGACGTACAAAGAGCGTCCGATCGTGTCGCAGATCCTCGACAGCATCCCTGGCGCGGCGAGCGCCACGGGAAGCGCGTCTGCGGCGCCGAGCGCGTCGGCGCGATGAGCTGTCGTTGATCCACGCGCAGCGCCATCCTCGCGATGTCGCTGGCCAGCTCATCGCTGACCGCGCTCGTTCGACGACGTCTCCGCAGAAGGGTCCCTGCTGTTGGCGCTCGCTGCCGATGACGGAAGGCTGGTGAGCTTCCGCGTGGACGAAGCGGGCGCGCTCACCAAGGTCGACGAGATCGAGGTCGCCGCTGGCCCCTACAGCGGCGACCTCGATCTCGGCCACGCTGTGGTCTCCGGCGGAACTTGCGAGATTACGGTGCTGCGGGTCGCCTCCTCCGGAGAGCTCGTGGTCGATCGGCGGTTCAGCGCGTCCCGCGGGCAGCCCGAGGTGTCGATCGACCCTTCCGCCGCGTTCGCTGTTCTCTCGACGCATTTCTCCGGCGACGAGGCCGATGCCCTCGGCGATGCCGAGTTTGGTCTCTCGCTGCTCGAGCTCGAGTCGGGGCGATCGTCGACACGCTTGGGCTCGACGGCGCAGGCTTCACGGAAGGCGGTGGAACGCCGGCGAGCTGGCCCGTTCGGGCTGCCTTCAGGAGTGGCGCCGCGTTCGTGGCGCACGGCGGTGGCCTGAGCGAGGTCTCGCTAGCCGGCGGTCAGCTCGAGCTGTCTCGCACCTTGGCGCTCGAGGGGCCGGCGGTCGACGTGGCGATCCATGGCGACAGCGCGCTCGTTATCGTCGCCAGTCCGTCCTCGGTAGCCGAGATCGATCTGCTCGACATGGAGGTGCGTGAGTCCGTCCCGCTGCCCGATGGCGAACAGGGAACGGCCGTCGTCGTCACCGCGGACCGCATCTACGTTGCCGGGAACGAGACTGGGCTGATCACGCTCGAACGTTGAGCAGCGACAGCCAGAAAAACGTTGTCGATGGTGCGGTAGAGCCCCGTCTCGTCAGCCCGGCGCTGCGTCGACTTCTAATTACGGTGCCGGTCTGGGCACGACGATCTCGTCGATCGCCTTCGCCACGTCTGTCGTCTCCTTGGCTGGCTCACCGTTCGAGATGTCCCGCAGCCTCGCCACAACGACACCTTTGGTCGGATAGACAAGCAAGGTCTGGCCACCGTAACCGTCGCCAACGAAGGTGCGGATGGCGCCCAGTTGCACCTCGCCGTCGCGCCGCTTCGCTTTCCATGTTGTGTCGTTCCAGAGCGCGATGTCGCTGTCGCGCGGCTGCTCGTCCTTGCTGTTCAGGGCCTTGTTGATTGCACGGAAGAAGTCTTTGCGGTCGAAGTATTGGCCAACGAGCGGCCGGAACTTGGCGATGAAGTCGTCAGGTGCACCGGTTGCGTTCCATTCGTCGAGGAGCTTGGCGCTGAAGCCGAGCTTGGTCGACTCGGGCGTGAGCCACCACAGATAGCCGTGAGGCCGAAAGCCCGCACCCCACCCCGACCAAGGCTGCTCCTATCCAGCCGATCCATCGCCCTGCAGCTGATTTCAGCCCGCCGGCAACTCTACCTCGACAAGCGGCGTCAGAAAAGTGGGCGAACGTCTCCCGGGCAGCAGAAAGCACAGGACTTCGAAGTGAAAAAGTTGTTCGAGCCCAGCGTGACCTCGCCGTTGAACGCGTGCCTCGCGAGAGCTACTCACCGATCACTACCATATCGTCCAGAGCCCTCTCCCGGGGGTGTCGAACGCACCGCTCGGGGCACCCTAAAGCCTAGGGTCCCCATTACGGTGCGCCGAGCAGCCGGCGCGGCCGCAAGTCGTGCGACTTGCACCAGCGACTCGAGCGAAAATCTGCTAAATCGAGCGCCTTGCAGCAGCTGTCCGCCGTGTACCCGCCCGCCGACGCTGCCAATGCGCACCGCGGGAGGGAGGGTAGAGTCTACCCCCGCCATTGCGGTGCGCCCAGCGCCCGGCGGCGGTGGGCGAGAACATCAATGGGATCAGCAACCGAGCAATTGCTTCGCATCGCTCAGCGCGACCAATGTCCGGGGCTTGTTTCGCCGGGTTGCCCGGCCGCACGCGACCATGCTCACTGGCGGCCTGATCGCTGGCGCTACTCAATGTGTGATCGTCAGCGAGTAGTCGCCAGCGCCGACTTCGGTGTCGACCCACACGAAACGCGTTTCATTGGCGGCTACCGAGAAGCTCACCTGCGCGATGTCGTTGTTGAACGGAGCGTCGCAGTCGACCTCGGAACCGCTGTTTCCGCATTGGGTTTGGGCGTAGATCACGGGGCTGAACGCCGCCGACTCCAGATCGAGGGTGTAGTTGCCGGCGTTCGAGAAACGTAGCTCGTAGACCGAATCGGCGCCGCTGCCCGCGCCATTGCAGCCGCTGGCATTGCTGTCGTTGCTCAGGTGTCGCAAGAACCTCTCGATGCTGGCTCGGTTCGTCACGAGCGCATTGATTTTCATGCGCCCGCCGCAGCTGGTGCGAGTAGGGATTTCGAAGCGCGAAAGTCGTCGGAGGTGGGCTGAACGTCGACAGCTGGGCACCCCGCACCACGAGTTTTCGGGCCCGAGCACACTATCGAGAGGCTCATGGTCGATGGGGCCGCGAGATCCGCTCGTGTGAAGCGGCAGTGATCAGGCAGATCGCTAGAGCTGACCCGTGAGCTGGGGGCGACCCAAGCACGCGATGTTGACTCCAACGGCATCTTCTCCGAGCAGCCACGCCCGAGAGCCTATGCTCGCGCCGAAGACTTGCCCGACGTGAACCATTGCGACGACCGCTGTTGTCTCGGACGCCCCGTCGTCGAGAGCCTCGGCGTCCAGCTGTGCGAGCCGCGCAGCGCATGCCTCAGGCGAGAGGCAGCCGCTGAAGTCACGTCGCTCGAGCTCCTCTTCGACGCGGCGGCCGCTACCAAGCTCGGCACCGACCGCGTGACCAGCGCGCATGTGATGTTCGTGGGCCTGATCGACGACGGAGGGCGGGTCGTGGTCGATGGCAAGGAGGTGGCGAGCGCGCCCTTCGGCATCGATCACGGCGCGCTGCGTTTCACGTCGCCGAGAGCTTCCTCAGCACAGTTGGTGGGCGACCGCATGTTTCCCGCTACGCGAGGAGGAGACCAACGTGCAGGGCGAGCGCGTGATCGATCTTGCGCATCGTGTCTAGCGCGACCTTGCCTGCGCGAGCGGTGACCCTTCCCCGGTCGTACGTCATGACCATCGAGGCGTTCGATACGCGGTCGGCATCCAACGTGGACCGCGGTCTCCGCAGATCGGTCATGTAAGCGCGAGCCGCGCGCTCGGCAGTGTACTCCTGCGTGGGAATGACGGTGATGGCGTGCCCGTAACGGTTGGCGATGTCGTTGGAAACCACGACGCAGCAACGTATTTTTCTCGGCTCGACGCCGACAGAGGGGTCGCAGCAGATCCAGAGCACGTCGCCCCGCCGCACATCCAGTGGCTCGAGCGGCACGGCAGGCGAACGCGGAGCTCGCCTGGTCACCTTACGAGCCTTCAAGGCTGTCCAATGCCTCGATCTGCAATCGCTCCAGATCCGCTAGCAGCTCTTGCGCATCACCTCGGCCGGCCGCGTAGTCACGGGCGAGCTTTCGCCGCTGCTCGAGGTCCTCTCGCCGAAGGAGCGCTTCGCGAAGCAGCTCGCGCGCCACCGTCGCGCGCGGCTTTCCGAGCCGCCGTGCGTGTTTTGCCAACGTCTTGGACGTGTCGATGTCGAGTGTCAAATTGAGTCGCTCCACGACACTAACACTAGCACGGCCCCGAGCACGATCACCGCCATCGTAGCCGGCGCGCGCCTGCGTAAGATCTCAGCGCATGACGCACGCTTCTCGGGACGTTGCCGGAGGACTTCTCTTCTTGCTCTGGGCTCGGCCTGGTGCTTCGACAGCAGGACATCTCGTGTAGCCTGATTCCCGTGCGTCCTCCCCTCGAGCCAAGCCGACCGCTCTTCAGCCGGGCGCTCCACGTGGCGTTGATGGCATTCGCTCCCAGCTGCGGAGCGCGTTCGGACGTCGACACGACCGGCCCGGAGCCGGAGACCATCACCTCGTGCGGCGGTCATCACGACGTGGCTGCCGGCGGGGGCGAAGCTTTTGGGTGCGTGCTTCTTGCCTACGACGTCAGTGGTGCCGAGCCTGGCGCGCTCACCCTCACAACCCGCGCCCAGCGACGGGTACTGGATGGCCGCGTTCAACCTGGCCCTCTCCGGCAGCGCCACGGATGGCCGCTCGTTTCAGCTCTGGGGGGACGACATCGCCAGCCTGTGCTCCGGGGACTCCCTCCCGCTCGTTCCCACGACGCAGGGGGGCCACGGCGCGCGCGTCGTGCTCAGGTGGTCTCTCTCGAACGCGATCTGGGCCAGCACATCGGGCACGCTCGACGTCATTGCGTACGAGCCCGGCACTGTCGGCGAGACGCGGCCGGCCCACTTCGAGGTGCACGGGGCACGGATGGCGCCGAGCCCTGAGGACGGAATCGGAGAGGCCGTACCCGGAGACGCCACCGGGACCTTCAAGGTGGATCTCTCCTGTAAACTGGAGAGGTTCGCGCAACCCTGACTGGGCGCTGAAGGGCATGGTTCTATCAGCAGAGGGGCGAGTAGGGATTTCGAAGCGCGAAAGTCGTCGGAGGTGGGCTGAACGTCGACAGCGGGGCACCCCGCACCACGAGTTTTCGGGCGCGAGCACACTATCGAGAGGCTCATGGTCGATGGGGCCGCGAGATCCACTCCTGTGAAGCGGCAGTGATCAGGCAGATCGCTAGAGCTGACCCGTGCTGGGGGCGACCCAAGCACGCGATGTTGACTCCAACGGCATCCTCTCCGAGCAGCCACGCCCGAGAGCCTACGCTCGCGCCGAAGACTTGCCCGACGTGAACCATTGCGACGACCGCTGTTGTCTCGGACGCCCCGTCGTCGAGAGCCTCGGCGTCCAGCTGTGCGAGCCGCGCAGCGCATGCCTCAGGCGAGAGGCAGCCGCTGAAGTCACGTCGCTCGAGCTCCTCTTCGATGCGGCGGCCGCTACCAAGCTCGGCACCGACCGCGTGACCATTGGCTTCGACGCCGCCGCGTGCGACGCGGCCGAGCTGCAAGCCGTGATCGCGCTGGGGGGCACGTAAGGTTCCGCCTCGGAGAACTTCTGTCTCAACCAATACTGCGAGATTAGAGTGGTGGTGGCAAGGTGCTCTGCTTAGCTCGACTAGATCCCGAAGATGCGAATGCTTTTGAAGGGAGCGGCGAGTTTGCCGAGATCCGATACGTCGCCAGTGGCTATTACGCAGGCAGGGAACTCGGCGGCGGTGGCGACCACGAATGCGTCGACTGCGTGCGAGGACCCCAGCTTGCTTCTGGCGAGGATCTGGCCGGCGCGGCGGGCGATGCCAGCAGTGAGGTCCGCTACGAGAATCCCGCGGGCCGTCAGCACGTGGTTCACGGCGGCGTCGAAGCGCGGCCCGCGACAAACCTCGGCGAGAACAGGCGCCGGGACGCGAACAAGTCCGCCGTGCAAGAACGCCAAGTGGAGAATGGCGCGCGCACGAAGCGCCAGCGCGCCGCGCTCGGCGCGAAAAGCGAGCAGGTTTAGTGCTTCGGAGTCGAGAATCAGCGCTTCGGCCATGCCCGTCTCGCTGCAGCCAGAACGGCCTTCGGGACGGGACCGAGCTCTTCATCCATTTCCGTAAGAAAGGCTGCGAGTTGCTCGCGTTCAAGCTCGTGGGCGACTGCACGCGCAACGAAGCCGGAACCCCGCGCGACCCGACGGCCTGTTCATGCAGGTGTTCAACCGGAGGTTGAATCAACGAACAAAATTCAGCTGTGCCAAAGGGCCGGGCTGGTCAAGCTGGGTCACATCGCGATCGACGGCACGAAGGTGAAGGCGAACGCGTCGAAGCACAAGGCGATGAGCTAGGAGCGGATGAGCGAGGCCGAGAAGAAGCTTTCAGAAGAGGTGACGTGGAAGCCGTGGTGGTCACCGGTCCCACGGACAACGACGTGACTCGGGTCCTCAGGACGGGCAACGTGAACCCGGTCACGTTCCTCGCCAAAACCCCTCAGCTCTCCAATCCACTCTTCTCGGCGCAGCTCGAGGCGGTCACCGCCCGCTACTTCGGAACTGACAATCGCTTCTTCGTCGTCGGAATCGGGACCAACAAGGGAACGTGTGTCGGCGCCCCGAAGGCGATCAACTCCAACTGCTCACCTGCTCTCGACTCGACAGCGCTGGACGGGAACGCGCACGGTGCCAGCGCGGTCAGCGCGACGGAGGCGGCGGTGGCGACCGCAAGCTCCGCGGCCGTGAAGAAGGTCGCCGTCCTGGGGCCGACGGGTCGAGGAGCTCCACTGCGCACCTACACGCCGCCGAACGCCGTGGGAGCGATGGCCTTCGGCGACGACGGCAAGATCTACGCGATCAACACCAACCGCGCCGAGGTCATGATCCTCGCCCCGAATGGCGGGATCTCGACGCTCGCGCTGTCGACCGCCGCGGTCACGAGCCCGGAGTACACCGCGATGATGCCGATCAACATTTACAACATTCCAGGGAAAGACGAGCTCCTCGTGCTGGTCCGGGGCGCGCCCGGGGGCCTGAAGCAGCTCTTCCGGATCCGCAAGCCGCTCTGACGGGCCCGGCGTCAGTCCCGCGCCTCCTCCCGCGCCTCCTGGCGCGCTCGATCCCGCGCCCGATCCAGCTGCTCGGCCGTGGCCCCGAGCTGCACGAGCAGCCGCTCGGCCATCGCGAAGGCGACCTCGCCCTCGGCCGACACCACCACGTCGGCGCCCGCACGCTCGACCGCGCGGACCTCGGCCAGGTAGGTCGCGCGCGCCAGGATCACCAGGTGCGGGTTGAGATCCTTGGCGGCGCGAACGACCGCCTCCGGCGAGCCCGAGAGCGCGAGCGGATAGCAGCGGAGCAGGGAAAGAAGGCGACGGGCGCGAAGCCCGAGCGGCTCGACCCGGACCAGGCGGTGCCTGACCCGAAAGCACAGCGTAACTTCAGCGATCCTGAGTCGCGATCATGCCTGACGGCGCCCACAAGCGGTCAGCGGTCAGCGGTCTCTCCACTTTTCCTGACGCGAGACGATCCGCACCCGAATCCTTTCGCCGACACACTCCTAGCGCTGAGGCAGGCGCCGTCGCGACAGCACGCGAGGGTGCCGCGGACAAGCGGCATAGACTGCCGCGTTTGTAGCCATTCGGTCCCGATCTCACGCCGCCCTAGCTGGCTGCTTCAGCGCGCGCGGGAAGAGCTGTCTCAGCGTCCAAGCCTGGAGGATCAGCCGGTCTTCGTTGGTGCGTAGCGTGTCTTTCAGCCGCATCAGGAACATGGCTGGCAGAACCGCATAACCGGCCGTCGTGTACAGCAGCCCGACGACCGTCGCCGACGGAGGCAGGTTGAGCGCTCTGGGATGCAGTACGACCGTACCGCCCTCAAAGGTGAAGCCAGGCGGAATCCCGGGCAGAAGCTCTGCCGCGAACGGCAGGATGGCCATGAGCAGGCCAGCCGCGATCACGTAGGGGCGCTCCTTCGTTGTTCCGTAGAGCGCGAAGATGGCCGTAACGATGGTCGCCGCCATCGGCATCAGCACGAAGGGGCCGAGCCAGGTTCCTTGCACCAGTACGACCACCGCACACAGCGAGAGCAGCGTCCAAAACTGGGCGCTACCCGTAATGCGTCGTTTGTAAAAGTGCCGGGCAATGAAGGCGGAGGCGATCACGCACAGCCAACCACCGAGGACGAGCGGCCAGTTGCGCACCCCGGCGAGCACCATGATCGGAAAGGAGAGCACGAACGACAAGAAGGCCCGGTAGCCGAGCAGGGCCCCCTCCGTTCGCGCCTGATGGTCCAACGTTTCGCGCTCCGCCTTGGCCTCCTCGGGCATGCCCTTGGGGGGCTCCAGCACCAGACGCGCCAGCGACTCGAGGGCCTTGGGCTCCTCGGGCGCGAGGGCCACTGCACGAAGTACGTTGCGAAGCGCCACCACGCGGGCTTCGTGGCGCGCGGCCAAGGTCTCTGCCTGCGCCTCGGCCTGCACCGCCGCGTCCAGGTAGCCCTGCGAGAGCTCACGGCGCCGCTCGAGATCGCGGTCGCCATCGAGGTAGCTCTCGACGGCGTCCGAGAGCGCTTTGGCGCTAGCAAAGCGCTTCTCGGCGTCCCGGGCCGTAGCCGTCTCGCAGATCCCGTCGAGCTCGGGCGGGATATCCGCGGCGGGACAGCGCTCGGAGGGCTTCGCTGTGAGCCCCTCGACGATCGCCTCGAGCGCCTTCATCGCGTCCGTCTCACGCACCAGGTTTTGCAGCGTGAGGATCTCGAACAGGATCACGCCAAGCGCGTAGACGTCGGTGCGCGCGTCCGCGGCGAGACCCCTTGCTTGCTCGGGAGCCATGTAACCCAGCGTCCCGATCACGCGCCCGGAGCCCGTGGACTCCTCACCAGCGAGCAGCGGGTCGGCGAGATCAGGCGCGCCCACGATCTTGGCGATACCCCAGTCGAGCACGTAGACCTCACCAAAGTCGCCAAGCATCACATTGCTGGGCTTGAGATCTCGGTGGACCACGCCGCGCGTGTGGGCGTAGTGCACCACCAGGGCGATGCTCGAGAAGGCGTTCAGCAACTTGCGCCGTGAGAAGCGCTGCACGAGCTCGGGATCGCCCGCGGCGAGGCCGCCCAAGATGTCGGCCAAGGTCTGCCCTCGAACCCGACGCATGGTGAACCATAGATCGCCCGCGCTGTTGGTACCGACGTCGTACACCGGCACGACAGCAGGGTGCTCCAGCTGCCCTTGCACGCGGATCTCGCGCAGGAAGCGGGCGCGCGCGCCGGACTCTTCCCCGACGTCACGATGCAGCGTCTTCTGCGCGACCTCGCGGCCGATCCATTGGTCACGAGTGAGCCGTACCTCCCCCATGCCCCCTGCGCCGAGCACGCCGCGCGCTGCGTACCGCTCCGCGCCGATCAGCTCTCTCGTCGGATCGGGCATGGACTCTGGCGCGACGATCGTCTCCGCCTCCGAGTCAGAGCTCCGCTGCCTCAGCGCAATCAACGTCGCGTCAAGCGCCGTGGCTGGCGTCGTCGCTGCAAATGCGTCCGCCCTGGCTGGCTCCAGCGGACGCCGCCCTCGGCCAATAGCATCGTGCTCACTCATCGAGTGAGCACGCTACTCGGGTAAGGCCTGCGCGCGAAACATGCCTATTGGGGAAACGACGAGGCGAAGTAGATGAAGACGAGGAGGCTGCCGAGTGGCGCGGACACGATCGATCCCGTCACGACGCCGGTCGTTGTCCTCACTCCGAGTCGGGCGACGAATCGCGCCCGTGAGACACGTCGACTCGTGCTAAGGCCCGGTCCACGCCGACCGGGGAGGCAGCGCGGTCGCGTCGATTCACCACCGCCAAAGTGCGACCACACACGCTGCTGATCCAGTACCGGCAGCCTGGGAGGCTGGGGCACGAAGACCGGCGCCGCCCCCGTGGCGCCGACCGGTGCGCGCGGCGAATCTGGCGTACAATGGACCGCGGATGAAGCATCAAAGCGCTGCCTCCCGAACGGTCGCCTTCGAGGACTATTTTCTCGCAGAGGAGACGAGCGACACACGGCACGAGTGGCACGAGGGCGTCGTCTACGCCATGTCGCGCGGGACGCCTCGCCATGGGCGACTGGTCGGCCAGGTGGGGCGACTACTCGCGAACGCGCTCGAGACTAGGTGCGTACTCTACACGTCGGACACGCCGATCTGGATCGATGCGGCGAGCCTGTGCACTTATGCCGACGCGAGTTTCGTCTGCGGGCCGCTTCAGACGATGATGGCAAGAAACAAGAACGGCCACGCGATCGGCGAAGCGATCATCAATCCCGCGATCGTCATCGAGGTTCTTTCTCCTGCGACGGAGCGCTACGACCGCGATGGCAAGTTCGCGGCCTACCGTCTTCTTCCGTCGATCGAGGAATACGTGGTCCTTGCGCAGTATGAGCCTCTCATCGAGGTCTTCCGTCGCCCTGCCGACGCGGACGCCGTCTGGCTCTCGGAGAGTGCCGTCTCAGGAGGCGCCGTAACGATTCATGGTGCCGTCCTCACGGTCGACGCGCTCTACGGACCATGAGCGCGACCATGGGCGCTGCTAGCCGTCGATCTCGGTGGCTGCCCGGGGACAAGACCAGCTGCTCCATCGGCGACAGCTTGAAGCGCGAACAGCGCTTCGATCTGGAGAGCATCGCTGACGTCGCCTTCGCTTACGATTCGGCGACTGCCCTCAACGTCCTCGCCGGAGCCGTTCTCGATGTCGGCAGCGGTCGGGTCGACGGCGCCGTAGCGATCATCACCGCCCCGGGCACGTCCTCCCACGGCATCAGCGCCGGCGTGTAGGTGTTGGGCTGCGTCGGGTCGTAGCCGGGCATTTCGGAGAAGCCGGTGTGCGACAGAGACAACGGCAGAGGCGCTCGAGACGAGCGCAATCGTGAGCCGGAACGGCGAGCTGTGGATGGACGTTGAAGCCCAATACCTCAGCGGCAGGCCTGACTTTTCGAGCGAGGGTTGCTCCACCACTCGGCTGCAGCACCGGGCGGAACGCCGAGCGCCCCATTGCCGAGAGAGCGCTCGAGCCCACCCAAAAATCACGAAGAGAAACCTACCGCTTGAGTATCAGGCTCCCCTTTTGATCGACGCGCAGGTTCGAGCCGAGCGAACCAACTGCGTCCGGGATCTTGTCGCCGAACGGGATCACCACACCATTGGCAATGCCCTCCAGATCGGGGGCGTAGGCCAACATCGAGCCGTCCTCGGCCCAGCTGGTGAGTCGGGTCATGCCACGGATCTGGACGGTGCCTGTGATCGCCTTCGCGCTCGTGTCCACCACCGCGATCTCGACAGCGGACGAGAGCACCACGGCGCGGCCATTTTGCGCACGCGCCACGTCTTCCCAGGCGGCGCGGGATCGGGGGCCCGCGATGGTCTCCCGCGCGCCGGAGCGGAGCACGCGGAACACGCCGGTCGCATCGGCGAAGAGCGCCTCGCCAGGCTCGACGCCGTCGCCAATCGCGGTTGCGCGCGGGCTGGCGATGGCAATGGTGCGTACTTCGTCCGTGGTTTCATCGACGCGAATCACTTCTCCGCTCGACATGGCGATGATGAGACCCGCGCCGCCCTGATTGAAGGCGACGCTTGCCTCTGCGTCGAATGCGAAGCCGCGGGTGGTGGCGATCACCTTCGACGGAACGGCTGCTGCCCCGGGCGCCAGCGCATCGACCAGCAGCGCGCCGTCGAGGCCCTGCCGGTAGAGCTTGCTGCAGCTCGGCGCGATGCCGACCACGATGCCGGGCGTTCGCGGGGCGGAGCCGAGATCTGCGCCGGTGAGCACGTCGTCCACCACGTACTTGTCACCGTCCACACGGTAACCAGCAACCCGGCCACCAGGGCAAACCCCGAGCAAATAGCCGCGCGTCGTGTGCCGGCGGCGCCCGGTCATGGCGTCGAGCAGCAAGATCTGCGGAGGCAAATGTTGGGCGATGTCCGCCTCTTTTCGCGAGAGCTCGACTGCCACCACTTCATTGCTTCGGATCACCCGCGACAGGCCGTCGGCACTGGTCACCTTCTTCGTTGCACCCGTGTCCTCTCGTGGCGCAAAGGTGAGCACGCGCTCGAGGCCGTCGTCTTCACGCCCGGAGAGCACCAATGTGCTCGAGAGCCAGCGTCCGCCAGGCAGCTCGAAGGCCCCACGCGAGAAGTGCTCGCCGAAGTCCTTCATGCCGAAGGTGCCCAGATCGAAGCGAGACGCCGCGAAACGAGGCGCGCTCGCGGAAGCGCCATCGCAGCGTGCCTTGGGTGAAGCCAGCGCGGTCGGCCGCGTTCCCTTTTGCAGGTAGAGCCAACGATCGAGGCCACTCAGCTTGCAGATCGCGAGATCGAGCCCGCCTTCGTCCCACTTCAGGGCGACCGTGTCTTCTGTCGGGTCGAGGCGGTACAGCTCGCGAGCGGGGTCGGCGCTGTCGAGCAGCAGCGTGGCGTCGCTCGTCGCCACCGCAACCACAGCGTCGCGCGGGCTGAATGACGCCAAGCGGATCTCGCCGGAAAGCTTGACGCTGCGCGCGGCAACGGCGCCCGTCGCGTCGAAGATCGAGAGCTGCTTTTCTTGCCAGGAAACCAACGATTTGCCGTCGGGCGAAAGCGCAAACGCGCCGGAAGCCTCCTCGATGCGCCCGACTGTGCCGGTCGCAAAATTCCAGACGGCGATGCCACCTTGCGAGACGCAGGCCGCGACCGGCGCACGAGCCGCCACCGTCAGCTCGCCCCGACATTTCATCGGCGCGACAGCGGCCAAGATCACCTCGCCGTCTTCACGAAGGCGCACCAAGGTCACTCGCCCGCTGGCATCCAGCGCAAACAGCGCAGTGTCGTACGAGAGCGGCACGACATCGACCAGCGGCCCGCTGCCGACAGCGATATCGAAGCGACGCGGCTGCCGAAATACGACGCTCGCTTTGGTCGGGTCGACGTCGACGTCAAGGTGGTCGAGCACCTCCGGTTCGGCGTTGGGGGCTTTCAGATCGAACACCACCAGCGCGCCCGCTGGCGACCGACCAATCACCCAGCGGTCGTTCCACGGCATCGAGACCGACTCGACCGGGCTCAACGTCAAGAAGCGACCCGGCGGCAAGTTGTGGGCGGCGCCGAGCAACTCGACGAACAACGCCGGCTCGGATGCGCCGTCGCGCAGCGCAGCGACGAGATACGCGACGCGCGCATACGGGTCCGAAGCCTGTCGCGCTCGCGCGATCAACCCCACTGTCCGCGCCTGCCTCTCGGCACGTTGCTCGGCCTCTTCGGCGGCGTGGCGGCGCGCTTCGAGCGTGCGCCGGTAGAACATCGCCGAGACGACCAGCACCAGACCCAGCACCAGCGCGCCCACTTGTGTCAGCCGACGACGGCGGCGGGCTCGACGCGATGCCGCCAAAAACTCGACCTCGATACCGGAGAGACCGCGCACGCCGAGACGCTGACGGTCGAGCGCCCGCACCAGATCGCCCCGGTCGAGGTAGGAGGACTGCATGCTTGCGCGCTCCCACGCCAGCGCAGCTTCGGAGATGCGCTCGAAGAGGGCGATCTGGTCCATCTTCGAGAGGCGGGCTGTCTCGATCTTGGGCCACTTCGCCAGCGCCGGGTGCACCAGCTCGACGTCGCTTCCGCGCATACGCACGAGCTTGTGCTTACGCAGACGGAGCACCAGGGTGTCGACGTCGCTGCCGCCGAGCTTCTCGTGAAGCACAACCAGCGGCACACGCAGCGCCACTCCATCCGAGCTGGTGAGCGCCACCAACAGATCGATCGCGCGCTCTCGCACGCTGCTCATGTGCGCGAGCACCTGATCTGCATGGCGGTGGAGTGTCCCCGAGACGCCACCCGTCGACTTCAGGCGCGCGCCGTCGAGCTTGCGGGTCAGCTCTTTTCCCGCGCCGGCCTTTTGCGGCTGCCCTGCCGCTTCCGCGGCACGCCGGGTCGACACGATGGCCTCCCCTTCCGCGACGCACGAACCCAAGAGCAAGCTCACCACAGGCAAAGGCACGCCGCCGCGCGCGAGCTCGGCCTCGACTGTGCTCGTGATCACGTCGCCCTGCTCGATCGCAAAACCGGCCAAGATGCCGGGCTCGAGGCTGATATCGCGCGCGCAAGCCTCGGGCGGCGGGGCCAGGTAGCGAACCAGCGAGGGCAACGTCGCGAGCCCGGGCGATAGCGCAACGACCGCGTCGATCGCTTCTTGATCGACGACCAGCACGATACGAATGCCGTCCGCACGGGCCGCGCTGCTGCCGCCGCCGAGCGCGTCTTCCAAGAGGGCGACCGTACGCGCTCGATCTGCCTCGGCGAAATCGACGAGCGCCTCCAGATCGTCGATCATCAAGATGCGCGCAGGACCTGTCGCGCGTGTGAGGGCCTCCCACGCCGTGCCCGTTTCTGCATTTACGTCGAGCGCTTGCAGGGCGCGCTCGAGCGCGCGATCCGGCCCTTCTGCGGCAGAGACGAAGGCAGTGCGCACGTAGAGCCGCCCATCGACGCCGGTCTTCGCCAGCTCCGCCGCCAGCAAGGCTGCGACGAAGGACGTTTTGCCGGCGCCGCTGGGACCGGCGACAGCCAGCAAGGGCTCGTAGGCGAGGTGCCGCATCATGCGCACGAGCTCCTGATCCCTGCCGAACAAGAACCCCTCGTGCTCTTGACCGAACGCGGCGAGCCCTGGATACGGCAGCTTCGGGGCACCGTGCGGCCGCTGCCATACGTCGGCGATCAGCTTGGCGAGGCCACCCTCCGTCACCCGCCTGCGCACTGGATCGACGGCGCACAATCGCTCGATGGTGTGGATGACACCTTCAGGCAGACCCTCTTCCGAGAAGTCACGCAGCGAGCCTTTGAGGGTCGCCTCGCGTAGCTCGATCCAATACGTGCGAAATTGCTGAAAATCGGCGTCGTCCGGCGGCTCGTGCTCGATCGCTTGCGGCAACCGGCCTGTCGCGAGCAGCGCAAGCGTTACGCCCAAGGCATACGCATCCGCGAGCATCGTGGGCTCACCGAGCTGCAGCACTTCAGGCGCCACGAAGCCCGGTGTGCCGACCACGACGCGCTCTTCGGCGGGCATGCTGTCAGGCCCGGCTGCGCCGCCGCCGGTTGCCGCGCGCTGCGTGGCGGCGAACGGGTCGCTCGTCTCTGCCAGGAAGACCGCTGTGGGCATGGTGCCCATCGACTGTTCGGAGTGCGGCGCGCGATCTCGATTGGGCTTGCTGGTGGCGCTCCTCGAGATGCCGAAGTCGAGCACCTTCACGCGGCCCTCTTGGGTCACGAAGATGTTCGCCGGCTTCAAGTCGAGATGCACGACGCCGCGCAGATGAATCACGTCGAGCGCTTCTGCGACCTCGCGCATGAACCGCAGCGCCACTCGCCATGGGATCCGCTTCTGCAGACGCAAGGTGTCCGCCAGCGTCTCGCCCAGCAGAAGCTCCATCGCGACGAAGGGCGCGCCGAGATACTCGAGCACGCCAGCCGCATAGATGGTCACCAGCGACGGGTGGCTGAAGGAAGCCAACAGCTTCGCTTCTTCTGACCAGTCGGAGTTGGCGATCTCCGGCGAAAGCAGCTTCAGCGCCACGTCGCGCAGCGGCTCGCCATCGGGCAACAGCTCGACCGCTCGCCAGACATCGCCAAAGCCGCCCCGGCCGATGCGAACCACCAGCCGATAGCGGCCGTCGAGCACGTGCCCCGCTTCGAGATCTGCCACGGCGCGCGGCCCCGCGGCTGCCTCGGCGGCCTGGGATGCCCGACGATCAGCGGCAGCCCGATCGGGGGTAGCCCTATCGGGACTAGAGAGCGGTGCGCGCGAACGCGAGACAGCCATGGGTCGGCCGCGCCAGGATACGGGAAAGAACCATCCGTGGTATCAACGGAGAAGCGTCCCCGCGATGGTTGCCGAGAACTTCCCATCGGGCTCACCTGCCAAAGCGAGTGAGCGCTCCTCTCCCGCGAGGCGCATCGCTGGCGTGTTTCTGCGCGCCGCGATGGGCCCGGTCGAATATGCGGGCGGCTGCATCCTGGGAAACAAGATCATCACCGGCTTGGAGGAGCTCGGCCCGGATGGACTCTTGGGCGCATTTCATCGCGGCGTGACCGACGTCGCGGCGCTCGCCGCTGTTCCGCGGAGCGAGGTCGAGGGCCTGTTGCCGATGGGCGACGTCGCCGCGCTGGAGGCGAGGCTGCGCCAAACGCAGCCGCGCGCGTTGATCGCGTGGCGAACCCACGCCGGGCAGTTCGGCTTTCTGGACGTGATGACGGCGCTGACGATCGACGGGCGCCGCCCGGAGATCGGCCTCTGCCTCGAGCGCGTGGCTGGCAAGGTTCGCCAAGATCGCCACCTCGCCGAGCCGCTCGAGGCGCTCGGCACCGACGTCACCGCCTGGGAAGACTTGATCGTCCGCTGCCGCCACATCCTCGAAGATCGCGGCTGGCTCGCCCGCGCGTTGCGGCGCCGCGTGATGAAACGCGTCATCATCGGCGGCATCGCGTTCTTGGTGCTGGTCGCCGCGACCATCGCGATCGTCACGGTGCGCATCAAGCGCGACGACGTGGCGCGCAAAGTCGCGGCAGTCGCTGATTGTGACGCGGACAAGCTCACCGAAGCAGATCTCGAGTGGGCAAACAGCGAGCAGCGGGCCGTCGTGAGCGAAAAGGCCGACAGCTGCACGCGAGCGCAGGCGGAGGAAGCAGCCCGGCGAAAGCGCGAAAAAGAGGCACTCGCCGCCGAGAAGCTTTTGCGCGAAGCACGAGAAGCGCGGGAGAAAGAGTGCGCGCTTTTGGCAGACGACATCGAGAAAGGAAGTTTGTCCGAAGCGAGCAAGAAGAAAGCCGACAAGGCAGCCGATCTGCTCGACAGAGTTGCGAAGAAGGCACTGACAGACGCAGATGCCGGGCCGATCGACCCTGTGTTTCCGTGCGCCGAGGACGCCGCCATAAAAAAGCGGATCGAGGCAGCATTCGCCGACGCGTTGATGGTCGACCCGCTCTTGTGGGCCCGCCGCTCGGATCCATCGCCGACCACGGCGGCGCTCTTGTTGGCACACAAAGATGCCCTGCCCGACAACGGCTTGATTGGCCTGGCAGACAACGCCGAGCGCTCAGCCAAGAGCAGTCTCGCGCGCGGCGACATACAAAAAATGGCGACCGCGAAGCGGCTCTGTGGGCTCGCCAAATCGCTCGGCGTCGCCGGTCACGCCAGCTGCAATGCGATCGAGAAGCTACCCTGAGCTAGGTCTTGGCGAGCTAGATCTTTGCGACCCAGGCGTTGCAGCCGCCTTGCGCATTGATTGGGCCCTTCAAGGCCGTGCAGCTGCCACATTGATCCGGGGCAACCGGCTTGAAGAGCGAGCAGTTGTCACATTTTTTCGCCGGGTCGACTGCTTGGTCGACGTAGGCCAGCGTGGTGCGTTGGTTCTGCTCTTCGGGCGTGAGGCCTGCCGTGTCCGTGCAGGTCAGTTTCTTGCTGCCGCAGGCGACCAGCGTCGCGCCGACCGGCACCAAAACAGTCAGGCCTGCCGCCAGATCCCGAAAGAACCCGCGCCGGCTGGCGGCGTTGCGGGTGAGGCTCTCGGGCACTATGAGCTTGTCGTTCATCATCGTCCTGTGGGGTCTAGCAGCGCTGTCAGTCCATGCCCATCACCAGAGAACCTTACGCGCTTCGGCGCTTTCTATTGAAAACGACATTCTCTTTCATCATACTCCCAATGTGCAAAAGAGTACGCTGGCCGAGCTCGCTGTTGGCGCGCGCGCGACCATCGAGCAAGTGACCGGTGAACGTCGGCTGGCGGTGCGCTTGATGGAGCTCGGGCTGGTGCCGAGCACACTCGTTCGCTTGGAGCGCAAGGCGCCGCTAGGCGATCCGATCGAGCTTTCGATTCGCGGCTACGACCTATCGATCCGTCGCGAAGAGGCAGAGAAGATTTTTGTTTCGCGAGTCGACGCTGCGAGCGAAGAAGCTCCGTGATAGCCCCCACGGTCCTCGTCGCGGGCAATCCGAACGCCGGCAAGACAACTCTCTTCAACTCGATCACGGGGGCGTTTGCCAAGGTCGGCAACTACCCCGGCATCACAGTCGACAAGGTCGAGAAGCAGATCGATCTCGACGGCCAAGCCGCGCTGTTCGTCGATCTGCCTGGCACTTACAGCCTCACTTCGCGCAGTGAAGAAGAGCGGGTCGCAGTCGAAGCGATCCTCTCCGAGACCGACAAAGCAGCGGCACTGGTGATCGTCGCAGACGCGACGACCCTTCGTCGCGGCCTCTACTTCGCCACCCAGCTGCTCGACACGGGCATCCCGGCGGTGGTCGCGCTGACCATGATGGACGACGCGAGACGCGCGCACCTCGACGTCGACATCGGCCTGTTGGCGATGGTGCTCGGCTGCGAGGTGATCCCGATGGTGGCGCCCCGCGGCGAAGGGTTGAGCGAGCTGCGCAGAGCCGTGAAGCGTCTGCTCACGGAGCCATATGCGCCGGGTAACGCCGTCGATCTCGGCGGCGCAGAGCCGGCGATTCGAGCAGTCGAAGCGGCGTTCGCGGAGGGCCGCCCGGCGCTGCCTGCTCGCAAGGCGCGCACGCGCGCGAGCTGGGCGCTGCTCTCCATCGGCGGCGACGATCTGCTCGGCGTACCAGAAGGCGCACGCCGAGCCGTCGAGACCGAACGAAAGAAGGCGCTCGCAGATGGCAGAGATCTCGACGCCGAGATGGTCGGCGCGCGCTACCGGGCGGTCGACGCCATCCTCGACCGAGTGATCACGTCGAAAGAGCCGAAAGGGCGCCGGCGCTCCCAGAAGATCGACGATATCCTGGTGCACCCGGTGTGGGGCCTGTTGCTGTTCGTCGTCGTGATGTTCGTCGTGTTTCAGGCGCTGTTCGCGTGGGCCACACCGTTCGCCGATTGGATCGAAGCCGGCGTCGGCGCGGCGAAGGCCTTCACCAAAGACGCCATCCCGCCCGGCCCCTTCAACAATCTCGTCGTGGACGGCGTGCTTGCAGGGGTGGGCAATGTGCTGGTTTTCGTGCCGCAGATCGCGCTCCTGTTCGTGTTCCTCACCATCTTGGAAGACTCCGGCTATTTGGCGCGCGTCGCCTTCGTGATCGATCGCGTGATGGCGAAGGTGGGTCTCAATGGGCGCGCCTTCGTACCGATGCTGAGCGGCTTCGCCTGCGCGATCCCGGCCGTGATGGCGACCCGCACCATCGAGAGTCGCCGCGATCGACTGCTGACGATGTTGGTGGTGCCGCTCTCTTCATGCAGCGCGCGATTGCCGGTTTACGTGCTGCTGACCGCGGTTATTTTCGATCCGGATCGCAAGCTCTTGGGCTTCTTGGCGCCAGGCGCGCTGGCGCTGTTTGCGATGTACCTGCTGTCGGTGGTGTTCTCGCTCGGCGCGGCCTTCGTGATCGGGCGCACGGTGCTGAAGGGCCCTCGACCGACCCTCGTGCTCGAGCTGCCCGTCTACCGCTGGCCGCAACCGTTCAACGTCGCGCGCGCGACGTGGCAGCGGGTGCGGCGCTTCTTGGTCGACGCAGGCACCATCATCCTCGCGCTCACGATCGTGCTGTGGGGCCTGTTGAATTACCCGCAGAACCCAGAGTCGGTCGCTCGATTTGCCGGGCTCCGCGAAGAAGCGGCAACGATCGAAGACGACGCGCTGAAGACCGAGCAGCTCGCCGTGATCGCCGCTGAAGAGTCGGGCGATCGCCTACGCAACTCGGTGGCCGGCAAGGTCGGCCGCGCAATCGAGCCCGCGATCGAGCCGCTCGGCTTCGATTGGAAGATCGGCGTCGGCATCTTGGGCGCGTTCGCTGCACGCGAGGTGTTCGTGTCGACTTTGGGCCTGGTGTACGACGTCGAAGAAGCGACCGAAGAGACGGCCACGCTGAAAGATGCGCTGCGCGACGCGAAGCACCCCGACGGCAGCCCCGTGTTCACGCCGCTGGCAGGCGTCTCTTTGATGGTGTTCTTCGTGCTCGCCGCGCAGTGTATGAGCACGCTGGCAGTGGTGAAGCGCGAAGCCGGCTCCTGGAAGTGGGCCGGCTTCATGTTCGCCTACATGTCCGGGCTCGCCTACGTGGTAACCTTGCTGGTGTACCAGGGCGGCCGTCTATTGGGCTGGGGGATCTAATGCAAGAGGTGCTCGTCGTGCTCTGTCTCGGCGCCGCCGCTCTGTTCCTGTTGCACAAGCTGTTTCTGCACGACTTCTTCGCCAAGCGGCGGCCGGACGTGCCGCTCTCGAATCTGGTTCGGCGCGGGAAGCCACGCCAGCGCCCAGCCGACAAGTCGGGGGGGGGTTGTCACTGACGCTGTCGCACCGACTGGTCCGCTACTCGTCTTCGCCAGCGGCCAGCCGCTTCTGACGAGCGGCTTCCAGTCGCTCGGCGATCGACTTTCGAAGCTTGGGAAGATCCATCATCGCCGGGCGGTCGCCTTCGGGTAGCTCGGCGATCTGCTTGGCGATCTCGTCTGCTTGCTCGCGCGGCCTGTCGGGTACGCGCAACAGGGTGCCCAAACGGTCGAGCGCCGCGATCTCCTTCTCGTCGCGGGCTCCGTCGAGGCGGGTCATCCACGCTGCCACCGCATAGACGAACAGCCGATCAGCCTTGGACATGCCCGATCTGTCGATCACGCTGAGCTCGACTGGGCTCTTGGTGGCCGCTTCGATCTCCTCGATCTCTTCGATCTGGAGGCCCTCTTCGATGGCTGTTCGCACGATGGCGTCGGCCTCGTCTTCGTCCAGCTTGCCGTCGGCCCAGCCGATCGCCGCAAGCGCGATGAATACGTCCCTGCCCAGTCGCTCTTCGCTCATGCCCGGATGGTCGAAGGGAAAGCCCCGACGCGTCAAGCGACAGAAATCAGTCAGGGATGCGATGCACGACTTTGCCTCCGGCGATGGTGAGGCTGACCGCGCCCAGGAATTGTTTGCCCCAGAACGGCGTGTTCTTGCTCTTGGACGCCAGCCCCTCGATCGTAACTGAACGCTCCGGGTGAATCATGCAGAGCTCCGCCAAGCTGCCCTCCCGGATGCGGGGCGCCTCGAGGGAGATGATCTTCGCCGGGGCGGTGGAGAGCGCATCTATGAAGCGGGAGAGCGGCAAGAGCCCTCGCTTCACCAGGCCGAGCAGCACCGGCACGACCAGCTCGAGACCGATCATGCCCGGCTTCGCTTCTTCGAACTCGCAGTCTTTCTCGAGCACCGAATGCGGCGCGTGATCCGTAGCGATGGCGTCGATGGTGCCATCGCGCAGGGCCTCGCGCAACGCGTCGACATCGGCCTGCTCACGAAGTGGTGGATTGACCTTACAAGCTGTCTCGTAGCCGAGCACCGCCTCGTGCGTCAGCATCAGATGGTGCGGCGTGACTTCTGCCGTGACCTTGATGCCGCGCGACTTCGCTTCGCGAATGATGCGCACAGCGCCGCGGGTCGAGACATGCGCCAAGTGGTAACGAGAGCCAGTCGACTCTGCGAGCAGCACGTCGCGGGCGACGATGATGTCTTCGGCGACGCTGGGCCAACCGCGCAGCCCCAGCCGGCTGGAAATGGCGCCTTCGTGCATCTGGGCGCCATCGGTCAGATCGTGATCTTCGGCGTGCTGAATGACAGGCAGGTCGAAGGTGCCGCCGTACTCCAGCGCGCGGCGCATCACCGAGGCGTTCATCACGCACCTGCCGTCGTCGCTCACGCCAACGGCGCCGGCCTCTTTCAAGTCGGCCATCTCGGTCAGCTCTTTGCCCATTTGCCCAATCGTGATGGCCCCTATCGGATGCAGTGTGGGGCCGCCGACCTCTCGCGCCCGCGCCACCATCGCCTCGGTGATGCTGCGGCGATCGTTCACCGGCTTGGTGTTCGGCATCACGCACACATGGGCGAAGCCGCCGCGCGCAGCTGCTTGGAGGCCTGTGCGAATGTCTTCTTTGTACTCTTCGCCAGGCTCTCGCAGATGAGCGTGCAGGTCGACGAATGCGGGCAACAGCCATGCGCCACGACCGTCGATTGTCTGGGTTCGTTCACTCTCGCGAACGTCTTTGCTGGCGGCCCCGCGGCCCACACGGGTGATGCGCCCTTGTTCGATCACCACGTCGACCGTCTCGTCGAGCCCAGTCTGTGGATCGATCGCACGGGCTTCGCTGATGACGAGTGTCTGCGCGGACATGCCCGCGGTGCTAGCGCGCTGGCTTACCCGCAACAACCATCACTTCGAGGCCGCTCTGCACCACGCAGCCGTCTTTGCCGCAAGCGACCGAGATCTCGTGTGGCGGAGCTTGCGGCGGCGGGCTGACAGCCTCGGCGGCGGCGGCGGGCATGACCCCGAGCTTCGCGAAGGCGCTGACGTGATCTGGCAAGCTGTGCCGGGAGCGGGCGGCAATAACGGCAACAGGCGCCGCCTCAGCAGCCGGCGCCACGACGCTCGGCGCTTGCGCCTGCCCGATCAGCAGCGCAACCCAAGGTGATACGAGGATCACCCCCAGCGAACGGACAACGATTCGAAACCTCACGGCCCCTACATCGTTGCCGCAAAGTCACGAAGGTTCAAGTCACGGGACTTCCGATTCACCGGAGACCGCCACTGCCGTGCCCGAGGAAAATTGAACCGTCGGAGGAATGAACGCTCTCGACCTCGCTCAGCAAGGGGCTACCGAGCCTCAGCAGGCGCCGCAAACCGAGCAGGCGCTGGTGCAACAATCGCCGACGATTACGCACGAGCTGTCGCACCAGCAAGGGTCCCCGAAAGGTCCGGTGCCACCAACATCTCCGCACTCTGCTGCTTCGCAGGTGGAGTCCCCACCACCGGTAAGACCGCAGAACGCGACAGCGTTGGCGCAACAGTCACCATTCGTGACGCACGCGTCATCGCAGAAGCAGGTCGGCCCACCGGCCCCGCACTCGCACACAGAACAGCTGTTCGCGTCGTCGAGGCAGTCGCCTGCGCAGGTGCAGGAGTCTTCGCCGGCGCCACACGCCCCATCGCCGCAAAAGGCACCGCCGTTGGTCGTGGTCGGTCCGTTGGCCGTGGTGGGCCCGGGGCCAGTGGTGGTCGTCGGGCCCGGCCCCACGTTCGGCCCCGGTCCAACGTTGCCATTGCCGCCGTCGCTGTTGGTTCCCTGGCCGCCGGAGCCACCGCTGGTGTTACCACCAGCGCTGTCTTCGTAGAAGACGTCCGACCCTGAACCGGTTGCGCAAGCTGCGCACAGGACAACGGCGGAAAGAGCAAGCGCGCACGGGGCAAATTCCTCCGTGCCAAGTGCGAACCGGAGCGGGCGCTTACGCGCGTGATTGTCCCAGAGGGCACGGAGGAATCTTGCTTGTTGATTCAACCTCCGGTTGAAAACAGATGCCATCGAGCGGCCTTACCCCATGGTGGGATTCGCCGCTACACCCGCTGACCGTTGGCGTCGGCGACCGGCATACCGATCAAGCCGAGGATCGCCGGTACCAAGTGGGCCTCGACCGCCATCACTGCCGCCGGCGCGTCTGCTCGCGGCACGAAGGGGGCGGCCGCTTCGGCGACGAGCGCCTCGATCTCGCGATCACTGGTGATGGCGTAGCGCACGACCAGGAAGATCGCGCTCTGTACCGGTAGCCGCATCGAAGCTGCTGGCCTGCCAGTGAGGTGACCAAGCACGTTGGAGATGGTGTCCAGGAAAGGCAGCACGTTCTGCTCGCGAACGCGGGCATCGAGCTCGCCCGTGTCGACCAGCGAGCGCTGCAGCAACCGTACGGCTGTGCGGTGCTCGCGCGCGAAGCGGTAGCCGGCGCGCACCGCTTCGGACAAGAGTACGATGGGCCTGACTTCGCCCTTCGCGAGATTCGCTTCGAGTTCTTGGCGCAAGCCTCCGAGCTCTCGCAACATGGCATCGATGCAAGCCTCGTACAGGCCCTGCTTGCTACCGAAGTAGTGGTGCACCATCGCGAGGCTCACACCCGCGCCACGAGCGATATCGCGAACGCTGGCGCCGTCGATCCCGCTGGAAGCGAACAGCTGGTACGCAGTCGCCAGGATCTTTGCTTGCGTCGCTTGCGCGTCAGCGTTCACCGGCCTCGCCATATATTGTTGGTCAGCTTTTTATGAATGGCGGCGCCCGTCAATCGATGACGTGGCAAACGCGTGTGATTCCGCTGCCGAGGTTCTCTTTCTGTCAGCGTGCCAGCGTGTCAGCGACAGCCAGCGTCGGGGTGACTGGCCACATAAGTCTCGAACCCCGCGAGCAGCGCCGAGACGAAACGATCGCCGACGAAGGCTCCACCGAGCTCGGTGAAATGAACGGCATCTTTGAAGGCGAGCTTCGCGCGAACGAAGGTGGCCATCGAGCCTTGCCCACCCATCGCCTCGAATTGGTCCCACAACGCGACCGCCTCCGACTCGGCGACGACCCGACGCTGATCGACCACGGCGAGCGTCTCCTTCATCGATTGCTTCATGCCTCGGTCCGCTGGCGTCATCATCATGATCGACGCTTGCGGCAGGGCGCTGCGCACGACGGCGAGCACCCGCTTCATGGTCGGCGGCACCGCATCCATCGTGAAGATGTCGTTCGCGCCGGTCATGAACACCACCAGGTCGTAGTGACGTGCCGCCAGCATTGCGCCGAACACCGCTGGGTCGTGGCGACCGAGCGTTTTGGTGTTGAGCGCACCGACACCGAACGAATCGACCACGATGCCCGGCTCTGCGCGCTCCAGCGCGACACCGAAGAGGCGCACCGAGCCCGATGCGGCGGTGACCTCGAAGCGGTGGGCTCCGTCCGGCACTTCGAAGCGCCGCACGCCGAGCCCCTTTTCTGCTGCGGCAGTGCGCACGCGCTCCGGGGTTCGTTGGTCGATCTGCACGTCGATATCACCGCCGTGCGGTCGCGCGAGGTAGAACAAGTCGAAGCGCCCCGCCGCCTGACCCACCGGAGCGTCGGCTTTTGCGGTTGCGACGAAGGTGCGCGCCCCTTGGTACTGGTTCTCGACCACGATGCCGCCAAGCCCGTAAAGACCGTCACCCGTCGGCGACGTCGTGATGGCGAACGCTTTCCAGCCACCGATGACGTCGTGCTCGACGTCCATGTGTCGATAGTGACTCCACGGCTTGCCGAGAGCCACGAAGCCATGACCGGCGTCGCCAAAGCGCTGCTGCAGCCTTCGCCGCATCCGCCCCGATGTAAAATCCATCGTCAAGTTGGAGTCGCCGAAAACCGCGATACGCACGCTGTCGGTCGCGCGCCCATGCCCGAGCCTTGCGAGCGCTTCGTAAAAATCCGCCAGCGCCTCGGGACGCACGATCGGCACCGCTGGCGGATCGTTCGGCGCAGCTACGCTCGCGAGCGCGGCATCCGATGCTGGTCCGCGCAGCGGACCGCAAGCGCCTTTTGGTGGGCTCGGCGAGAGCGGTGCGGGGCGCTCGGCGGGCGGCTCGCTGAGCGGCGCCCGGCCTCGGCACGATGCCGCCAACGCGAAGAGCCCGGCGCAAGAAGCCCCGAGCAGCCTTCGAGCGAGCTTTCTCCGTGCGGGTGCCAAGGCGACGAGGCGTAGCGAAATTCAGCCGGCTTCGCTAGATCTGCTGCGCAATGTCGGAAGTGCCGCAGCAGATCATCGCCGCTTGGCCCGGGCTTTTGGTCGAAGCCGTGCCGTACGGCACCGGCCTGATCAACGTCACCCTCAAAGGCCAGCTGTGCGGTGAAACGGTGATCGTTCAGCGTGTGCACCCGGCGTTTGCAGCCAGCGTGCATGAAGACATCGAGGCCATCACGGCTCACCTCGCCAGCCATTCCTTGCTCACGCCCAGACTCATCCGCACCAAGACGGGCGACCTTTGCGCCGTCGACAGCGAAAAGCGTCCCTGGCGCGTGCTCACGTTCATCGAAGGCAGCTTCAGCCACGATCGACTGCCCAGCGCCGCCTTGGCCAAAGAGGCAGGCCACGTCGTGGGCCGGCATCACCGAGCCGTGGCGGATCTGTCGTGGTCCTACGTTCATACGCGGCCGGGAATCCATGACATCGACTATCGACGAGCGGGCCTTCAGAGCGCCGCCGACGCGCACAAATCCCATCGGCTAGCCAGAGACGTCGCGGATCTCTCCGCTCGCCTCGCGCCGCTTCGCCCGCTCTTGCTACCGCAATCAGCCTCGCAGCTCCGCCACGCGCATGGTGACTTGAAGGCATCGAACATTTTGTTCGATGCCGACGGCCGCGGCCTCTGCCTCGTCGACTTCGACACGCTCGCGCTGATGGCATGGCCATTCGAGATGGGAGACGCCATTCGTTCCTGGTGCAATCCGCGCCGCGAAGACGAGCCGGGCGCCGAGATCGAGCTCGACCTGTATCGCGCCGCGTTGTCTGGCTATCGCGAAGGTGCTCGCGACCTCGAGCTCGGCGACGCGGAGATCGACCTGTTGCCGCGGGGCCTCTTGACGATCGCCGTCGAGCTCGCCCTGCGCTTCTTGGCCGACGCGCTGGAAGAGCGCTACTTTTCGTTCGATTCCGAGCGCTACGCAACGCAGGGCGATCACAACTTGGTCCGCGCCAAAGGACAGATCGAGCTGGCATTGTCGGTCCATGCCTCTCTCGCGGCGCTCGAGCAGGTGACGCATGAAGAGCTAGCGGCGCTCGCTCAGTAGCCGCCCTCGACGCCCAAGCTCGGGATGGCAACAGGACCGAGAGTCGACGGGCCACACACCTCTTTGGAGTTGCAAACCCCACCCTCACAATCGGTTGCGTCCGCGACGATCTCGCATGATTCTCCGACCACCTCTTTGGCGAGGAAGGTGTTCAGCACCTCGGCAACGACGCTGACGAATCCAGTCTTGCCGATCGACCATCGCTTCTCCAGCCGCCAATCCATCCGATAGAATGGCGGCAAGCGCCGTTTCACGCCGATTTCGCCATTGGCTTGGCGCTGCAGCAGCGGCGCCCCGGTGTAGAAGACCTGCTTGACGCCCGCCTTCCAGCCTCTCCCGAAGTCGTACGTCACCGCTCCCGTCGCGACATGGGTCCTATCGAAGCTCGAGGGGAAGTGATGCTCGTATTGGTCCACGCGTTCGGAGCGGCCCAAGCTGTAGGTGAGCACCGCACCGAGCGAGCGCGACAAGCGGCGCTTGACCGAAAGCTCGAGGCCAGTCGCGGTGCCCAGGAAGCGGCTATCGAAGTCGTCTAGCCCATCCGGGAAACCATCACCACCGCTGAGCCCAGAGCCGAGCGCATCGTTGATGTCGAAGAAGCCCACGCGATAACCGGTCGCATCGAGCTCCCACTCTCGGCTCGGCTTCCACGTCAGGCCGATGCTCGAGGTGAAAGTCCGCTGCAAGCCGCCCTCGTCCAAGCCAGGCCGAAACCCAGGTCCGGAGACGATGAAGCTCGGCGGCTGTGACGCGAGCCCCGTCAGCGCGTGCAGAGCGAGCTCTGCGATGATCTCCGCGCGGACCGACAGGCTGGGGTCCACGGAAAGCGCGCTTTCGCCGCCAGAGGCGAAAACATCGGCTCGCAGCCCAGGCACCATCGAAACTCGGGGGCCAATGAACATCGGGACCACCACGAATGCGCCCGCGGCGATGTCGTTGCGCGTGGAGAAGAACAACGTGAAGGCGGAGTTATCACCGCGATCGAGATCCACGTCGAAGCGATCGATGGTGACATCGACGCCAGCGCGCACCTCCGCGTCGTCGTTCACTTTGCGCCGAACCGTCGAGCGCAGCGCGATGGACTTGTCGACCACCTCGGCGTTTTCGGCAAAGCTCGTTTGGTCCCAACCGAGAATGACGTCGTGCTCGACCCGGGTGCGAGCATCGACGTCGACGTCGTAGAAAAAGTCGAGCCGATGAAACATCGTATCGACCAGCAGCTCGTCCGGGCCGTTCTCCCGCTTCTCGGCCAGATAGTCGGACGCACCGAAAGCGAATACGCCGACCCGATGCCGGGGCTTCACTTCGTAGCTGAAGCGCCCTGCATAGTCCCAATAGTTCAGCACCGTGCTGGAGTTGAGCAGCGAGAACAGCAGCGCCGTGTACGAAACGCGCCCTGCGGCAAGCGCGCTGCCCTTGCCGGCGTCGAAAGGCACCTCGACGAACGCGCCGGTATCGACCGCGCGCAGGTTGCCCTCGACCCTGAACGTCTCTCGCGGTGACGTCAACGCGCCCGCGACCACCGCACCAGCGAAGCGCCCCGTCTCTGGATTCGGGCCCGGGGCAAGCTCGACAGAGTCGACCAGTGCCGGGTGAACCACGCTCGGCCCGAGACCCAAGTGAAACAAGAGGGGCACGCGAATGCCGTCTAGCGTGTAGCCCACCGTGCCGGGGGGCGCGCCGCGGACGTAATAGTAGGGCACGCCGCTCACCAGCGGCACGACACCTGGAATCGACTCGATGACACGAAAAGGGTCGCCAAACGTGCCCGGTAAGGACCGCACTTCAGCCCGGCTGAAGGTCGTCGCGTCCGCCGACCGCGGAGCCTCCCGGACCTCGACCTCGATTTCTTCCAGCGGAGACGGGGTATCTGGCGTGGGCTCAACCGCGCGCGCGTCGACTGACGCCACGACTGCCAGCACCTGCCAGATGATGCGCATCCGGGCGCAGGTTAATACGCGCCGAGGCCTTTGCGTTGACCGAAGCCGTGCGGAAGCGGATGCTGCGTCTGTGAGAATCACAGAGACTCGTGGATTGCCTGTTCTCTCTTGGGACGGGTTTCGTTGGACGTGCGAGCTGACGCTCCCCGCGTGGAAGGGGTACCTCGGTCGGCGGGAAGATAAGCCGGCCACCAGTGTCACCGTCCAGCTCGCGCCACCACAGGCTCCCGGCCAAGAGAGCCCAACTCCTCCCGCTGAAGAGCAGGCAGCCGCATTTCTGTTTCTGGAGCGGCACGCCGCGAAGTGTGCGCAGAGCGTCCTCGCCGTGATCGCAAAGCAGTACGGCGAGCGCCAAAAGCGCGGTTGGCAAGATCGAGATGGCAAAACCCTGTCGCCATTGAAGAGCGTCGGAGAGCTCACCGAACACATCGAGCTCCAAACCATCGAGATCCTGAATGTCGCCAAGAAAGAGCAGGCGTACATCGGCTTTGGTTTCAGCTGCAGCTGGGACCAAGAGCACGGGCTCGGGGTCATGACCCACAACGCGAGCGTGGTCGCGGCCGGTGGTGAAGATCATTCCTTCTTGGAGTGGCTCGCCGAACGCGATGGCGGCAAGCCGCTCGCCGGCGAACCCAGCTCCGGGGCGGTTCTGCCGCCAGCCGGAAGAAAGGCCGCACCCCAGCAGCCCGTCGCAAAAAAGCCTGGCGCAACGAAGCCAGCACCAAAGAAACCCGCGGCAAAAAAGCCCGAACCGAAGAAACCCGCCGCAAAAAAGCCCGAACCGAAGAAGCCCGCAGCCAAGAAGCCCGCAGCCAAGAAGCCCGCAGCCAAGAAGCCCGCAGCCAAGAAGCCCGCAGCCAAGAAGCCCGCGCCCCAAAAGGCCACCCGCACGTAGACCGACGTCAGGGCCTCGAGCGCTGCTGGGTCGCTCGGGACCGAGCGCTGGTCGCGCACAGACGAGCGAATCGCGCTTGGGCGCGCGCTCGTGTGCCGGTGAAAGAGTCGCCCCGACCGCGAGGCATGAAAGCCGGCGTTGCCTTCCAGAAACCACCCGCCGCGCCGGACATAAAACGCTGCGTCGAGCGATTCGGCAGCATCGACAGCGCCGCAGAGACATTGCTGCTCGCGCCCAGCAGCAAACGGGCGCTGGCTGCGCTGAAGGATTTTCTCGAGCGCGGCACGCAGCGCATGGCTTCGCTGCGCAGACGAGCCGCCATGGTGCTCTCCGACGCTGGCGATACCAGCGCAACACCCATCGTGGGGAGCCAGCTCGCGGACGAAACGAAGATGGTGAGCCGCCTCTTCAAACACGCACCGCCCGAGCTCGTCCAAGAAATCACGAAAGGCTTTCTCGCAGCGGGCCTTGCCGGCAGCAAAGAAGCGAGTCTGCTGCACCATCTGCGGGCATTGCCCGGCGCGCCCTTTCCGGGTGACTCAGCTCGTACAGGCGAGCTCTTTCTCGATCAGGGTCCACACCACGCCAGCATCCGAGCCCATGTCGTCGGTACTGCCGCTGAAGCGCCCGCAGAAGGAGCTCTTCAAAATCTCGGGCAGCGATCGACGCTGGTCGGATTCGAACACCGGGTGCTTCAGGTAAACGCATGCCTCGTCGGTCGCGCGCACACTGAGGCCACCACGCAGGTCTTGCGAGCTGCGGATCGCGTTGGCGATGCGCACCAGGTCTTCGATCAGCCCAGCCGGCAGCTCCGGGTGACGGGCCGCGAGCAGCTTGCATTCGGCGTCAGCAGGCGGGTAGCCCAGCGTGAGCGGCGCGAAGCGATCGAGCTGGGCCGCGTCGATACCGAAGGTGGCCGAGAACTGCGAGCCACGGTTCACCGCGGCGATGAATTGCACGTTGTCCGGGATCTCCAGAAACGCATTCTTGATCGGATGAAACACGCGGCGTGAAGCGTCGAGGGCGGGCATCAGCGCATTGCGGGCGCTCTCCGGGCAGCGGTTCAGCTCGTCCAAAAAGATGAGCATGCGCTTGTCGGGGTTTTCGTGGGCGGCCTCCAGCGCGTGCAGCACCTCCGTCTTCACGAAGGCGGTGACCGGGGCTCCGCTCTCGGAGGCGAGCACGTGAATGGCCGCCAAGAAATCGGTTGCCTCGACCACCGCTCCGCAATTGAAGAAGACGAACTCATAGCCGAGCTCTTTGGCGATCGTGCGCGCCAGCGTCGTCTTGCCACAGCCTTGCGGGCCATCGAGCAAGATGTTGAGGCCACTCTCCAAGAGCACCTGCAGCTTGCGGGCGACCATCGGGTCGACGTAGACGCCTTCGAGCTTCAGCTCCTGGGAGCGAACGAACTCGACTTGCACCCAGCCGCGGTCGTCCCGCTCCGGCTTACGGATCGCAGCGATGCGCACGAGCGCGGGGATGCCCGGACGAATCCGCACGTCATCGGAAAGCACGACCTTCGGCGCGCGCCTGCCGTCGAGATGGGTCGCCCGAAATCGAAAGCCGCTGTCCTTCACCGGGTTCGGCCAGAAGGTCGCCTCCATCACGGCGCCCACATGAAGGTCCTCTGTCTCCCACTTGCCGGTCATCGCGCTCGCATGGGAGCACGAGCCGGCGAATCGCGGAGCAATCCCTTGCGCAGCCCAACGAACGCGGAG